>JGI12316J15310_10001154_pt1 | contig 13923 bp, 11 predicted proteins | sample MarCyaLeptolynsp_FD_15310 | JGI IMG/M metagenome (IMG submission 15310)
TTGATGATTCCCCTGTTGTTTCTTGTGCCGTTTGGGCCGCTCCTGTCCTGGAAACGGGCGGACCTGCTGCCGGTCATGCAACGCCTGTGGGCGGCTGCCGGGCTGGCTCTGCTGGCGACGGCCATCTGGGCATTCCTGGTTGCCGGGTCGCCCATCTTTGCGCTTGCGGGCATCCTCCTGGCATTCTGGCTGATATTCGGTTCGCTGGCTGAGTTCGCGCTGCGGATCAAGCTGTTCCAGGCGCCGTTTTCAACCTCTGTGTCGCGGGCGCTCGGTCTTCCGAGATCTGCCTGGGGAACGACGGTCGCCCATGCCGGCGTCGGGATCACCGTTCTCGGTATCGTGGCCGGCACCGCCTGGCAAACCGAAACGATTGTGACGATGCAGAAGGGCGATGTGGTTGAAGCCGGCGGCTTTTCGCTTCAGTTCGAAGGCATGACGCCGCGCGACGGGCCGAACTTCCGTGAGAATGTCGGCGAACTCGTGGTCACCAGAACCGATACCGGTGAAAGCGTCACCGTGCTGCAGCCGACCAAACGGTTTTACCAGGCCCGCCAGATGCCAACCACGGAATCGGCCATCCATACCCACTGGTTCTCCCAGCTCTACGTCTCGCTTGGCGATGAATCGCAGGGCAGCGGACAAGTGGTGAGCGTCTATTACAAGCCGTTCATCACTCTGATCTGGATCGGGTGTCTGATCATGTCGATCGGCGGCGGCCTGTCTCTTTCCGACCGACGATTGCGGGTTGGCGCGCCGAAACCGGCGAAACATGCGAAAACCGCGGGGGCGACGACATGACGGGACTGGCGTCGGAGCGCCTGGGCGGACGGTGGACCTGGGGCCGAATGTGTCTGTCAACGTCCGGTTTTGTTGCGACACTGGTGTGTTTGCTGGCGCTTGCGCTGACACTGAGCCCGAATCCTGCGGGCGCTGTCATGCCTGACGAGGTTTTGGACGATCCGGCTCTGGAAGCGCGTGCGCGCACGCTCTCGGCTGAACTGCGCTGCCTTGTCTGCCAGAACCAGTCAATCGACGAATCCGACGCGCCGCTCGCAAGGGATCTGCGCATCATTGTTCGTGAGCGCCTGGTCGCTGGCGACACCGATACCGCCGTTCTCGATTACCTCGTTGCCCGTTATGGCGAGTTCGTCCTGCTCAAGCCGCGTTTCGGCGGGCATACGCTGGTCTTGTGGGCGATCGGCCCGATCCTGTTGTTGATCGGCCTGATTGCCATCTTTTTCATTCGCAAATCGCGCGCGGCGACGGCGGTTTTCGATGGCGCCCTCACCGAAGAAGAAAAGGCGGCTGTCGACCGGCTTCTGCGGGACTGAACTCCGGCTGGTAGTCCCAATGATGACTTGCCAGGAATCCTTTCTCCATTTTCATTGATGGTAACAGGCCTTTGTAACCTGTATGCCCTGGTGAACCTCCAACCGACAATCGGTTAGAGCTTTTCCTGTACAGACGGACTCGTCTGAACAGACAAGAAATGCGCAAAACTCACGGTCGTGAAAGGGCTCGCCACAATGGTCGCAAAAACGCAACGGGTTTCATTCAAGGGCGCTTTGGATGCCGAATTGGCGGCACGCCTTGACCTGCCGCCGGGGCCGGTTCGGGCCTATGCATTGTTCGCTCACTGCTTCACATGTTCCAAGGACATTCTCGCGGCCAAACGCATAGCCGAGGAACTGTCTGCGAGGGGCATTGCCGTCCTGCGTTTCGATTTTACCGGTCTGGGATCTTCGCAAGGCGAATTCGCAAGTACCAACTTTTCATCGAACGTTGCGGATCTTCTTGAGGCCGTGAATTTCCTGCGCCGTAACTTCCGGGCTCCCGATATCCTGATCGGTCATTCGCTCGGCGGCGCTGCAGTGCTTGCCGCAGCAGGCGATGTCCCGGAAGCCCGAGCCGTGGTCACAATCGGCGCACCGTCTGATGCGGCGCATGTGGCGCACAATTTCGGCGCAAAGCTCGACGAGATCAATGAAAGCGGTGAAGCGGAGGTAAACCTCGCCGGACGGACCTTCACGATTCGCAAGCAATTCCTCGACGACATCAACGCGCAATCGCTGCACGGACGGATTGCGACCATGAAGAAGGCCTTGATGGTTCTGCATGCGCCCGGTGACAATACGGTCGGAATCGACAATGCCTCGGCGATCTTTGTCGCCGCAAAACATCCCAAGAGTTTCGTTTCGCTCGACAGTGCCGATCACCTTCTGACCCGCAAGGCCGATGCCGAATATGCCGCCGAGGTGATTGCCGCCTGGGTATCGCGATATATCGGTGCGGCCGCTGCGGTGTCCGGGATTGCCGAAGACGTTGTGCGCACGACGGAAACCGGCAATGGCAAATTTCAGAACGCCGTGTCATCGGGACGGCATCATCTTTTTGCAGACGAACCGACATCCGTGGGCGGACTTGATACCGGACCTGCGCCCTACGATTTTCTGTCGATGGCGCTTGGCGCCTGCACGTCGATGACCCTGCGCCTGTACGCCGAGCGCAAGAAGTTGCCGGTCACCCGCGTGTCTGTTGATGTTAGGCACGGCAAGGTTCACGCGGCGGATTGCGAGGATTGTGCGGGTGAGGTCGGCAATCGGACCGGCAAGATCGACCGGTTCGAAAGGATCCTGACAATCGAGGGGGATATCGACGACGCAACCCATGCCCGCATGGTTGAAATCGCGGACATGTGTCCGGTCCACCGGACCCTTGAAGCCGGCGCGGCGGTGGTGACCAAGGCGCCTCGAAAATAGATCAAATCGACGAAAATCGGGAACCGGATATCGGTCTGGATGCGCTGCCCCTTGTCAGAGTACTTTGCCGGGATTCATGATGCCAAACGGATCGAAGGCGGCCTTGACGGCTGTCATCATGCGCAGTTTTTGCGGGCAAATGTGTTTTTGCAGGCTGCCGCGTTTCTCCAGGCCGATGCCATGTTCGGCCGAAAACGATCCGCCAATCGGCTTCAGGCCTTCATACACGGCCTCGGTGACCGCGTCGCTCATTTCCGGGCCGAGCGGTTCGCCGGCACCGATCGTATAGTGCAGGTTGCCGTCTCCCAGATGTCCCATAACGCAAATCTGCAGCGCCGGATCAAGCGTTGCCAGCCGCTTCGTCACCGACGCGGTGTATTCGTCCAGGTGTGAAAGCGGCACTGAAACATCGTACCAGAGGCCGTGCGGAAGGGTTTGGCTGATGACGAAGCTTTCCTCCCGGATGCGCCAGATATCCTTCTGTTCCTGAAGGTTCTTGGCCACGACCACATCCTCGATAAGACCGGTTTCCAGGCTGTCGGCCAGAAGTTCGGCCAGCATGTCTTCCTCGTCGCCGGCGCCGAACCGGGGTGTCAGCTCGAACAGTGTGTAGACATCCGACTTGCAGAATGACAGGACCTTTTCCAGACCAATGGTCCCAGCGACACGGTTGGCATAGCCTGACCACATAATCTCGGCATGCACCAGATCGAACGCCTTCGCGCGCTGGATGTGCCGGAAAACCGAGAGCGCGGCTGCAGCGTTCGAGTTGGCGGTCAACAGGGTCGTGACAGGGCCGGGCGCCGGCACCAGGCGCAGGGTGGCCCGGCTCACAAACCCGAGCGTGCCCTCGGCACCACAAAACAATTGCTTGAGATCGTACCCTTCATTGCACTTGCTCACCCGCGACAGATCATTGAGGATGCTGCCATCCGGCAGTACGGCTTCAAGGCCAAGCAGCCGATTGCGCATGGTGCCGTTGCGAAAGGCTTCCATTCCGCCGGCATTCGTCGAGATCATGCCGCCGATCGTCGCGGAACCGCGCGCGCCCAGGTCAATTCCCGCAGACAGGTCGTGTTCCCGCGCCGCGTCCTCCAGGGCTTCGAGCGTGAGCCCGGTTTCAACGGTCGCGGTCGCCGAATCCGGATCCAAGTCAACAATTTTGGTCAGGCGATCCGAGAACAGGATCAGGTTTTCCGGCGTACTGACAGCCGCGCCGGTCAATCCGGTGCGGCCGCCATGTGGCACGACGTTGAGTCTGTTTTCATTGCAGTAGGTGAGAACACGGCTGATCTCGTCGGTGGATTTTGGCGCCACTCCGATTGCCGAGCGCAAATTGTCCGGATGAAATCCGGGATCGATGTTGGCGATTGCATCGGCGTCTCGAATGCCGTCCGGTCCGACTATCTTTGTGAGGTTTGCCATATGCCGGGCAAGGTATGTCATCGTCAGCCGCTCCAACCTGTTCGTCAACACATCCAGAAGTCTTCGCGAAAATCAATCGTTTGGCTCTCGGATGCAAGTCGTATCCGGCCTGAAGGAGCGAAGTCTGCGACCGGCAATCCGGTGGAGAATCTACTTTCTGCTCGACAAACGGCTCCGCAGTTGAAATGGATGAGCCCGACAAACGGACCGGTCCAGCTGAAAGGGCGGCCGTTCCGGCGTCGAGCCAAATCCGGAACGAAACCAGATGTTTGGAAATCGCAACTTTGACAACCATGAACGCGTAATTTTTGCCCACGACGAACTGAGCGGCCTGAAAGCGGTCGTTGCAATACACAACAGTGCCCTCGGGCCGGCCTTCGGCGGCTGCCGCATGTGGCCCTATTCGAACGACGACGATGCCCTGACCGATGCCCTGCGCCTGTCGCGCGGAATGACCTACAAGGCGACGATCTGCGATCTGCCTTATGGCGGCGGCAAATCGGTCATCATCGGCAATTCCAGAACCGAAAAGAACGAGGACCTTGTGCGCGCAATGGGGCGCCTGGTCGAAAGCCTTGGCGGCTCCTATATCATCGCCGACGATGTCGGCACGACCCTTGCCGATCTTGCAATCATGCGCAAGGAAACCTCTCATACTGCGGCCGCGACCGAAGCGGCCCAATCGGATCTCGCGGTGACCGCCTACGGTGTGCTGATGGGCATCGAGGCGACCGTCGCACAAATATTCGATCGTGGTGACATGGCCGGCCTACGGTTTGCAGTCCAGGGCCTCGGCAATGTCGGGATGCCGTTGTGCGAACATCTGCACGCGCGCGGCGCGAACCTGATCGTCACCGATGTCGACAGTGCCCGGATGCAGGTTGCAAGGGACCGGTTCGGCGCAGAGGTGAGCGAACCGGATGCGATTTATGATGCCGACGCCGATATCTTTTCTCCATGCGCTCTGGGAGCCATACTCAATCCGGAAACGATCCCGCGCCTGAAGGTTCGCGCCGTCTGCGGAGGGGCCAACAATCAATTGTTGCAAGCCGACCATGACCAGAGCCTTGCCCGCCGCGGGATTGCCTTTGTGCCCGACTATCTCGTCAACGCTGGAGGCGTCATCGACTTCTACCAGGAAGCCATTGATGATCGCCCGGAAGCAATCCTGAAGTCTGTGGAACGGATCAGATCCATTGCCGACGACATTTTGCGCCGGGCCCGGGATGCCGGCGAAACGCCGATGACAATAGCCGACCGGATTGTGAGCCAGCGGCTGCAGGCCGCACGAAACCGGTCGCAATCAACACAACAGGGGAGCTGAGCAATCATGGCGACATGTGGTGAAGTTCTTCCGCAACTGCTCGAAGCCTACGGCATCGATACCGTCTTCGGCATTCCCGGTGTTCATACGGTCGAATTGTATCGTGGTCTGCCGGCCACGGGCCTGCGCCATATCACACCGCGCCACGAACAGGGCGCGGGTTTCATGGCCGACGGCTATGCCCGGGCCGTTGGCAAACCGGCGGCCTGTTTCATCATTTCCGGCCCCGGCATGACCAACATTGTCACGGCGATGGGGCAGGCATATGCGGATTCGATCCCCATGCTGGTTATTTCCAGCGTCAACAATTCGCACGAACTGGGCCTGGGGGAGGGCCGGTTGCATGAATTGCCGGACCAGCGCGCGCTGGTTCGCGGCGTGTCCGTCTTCAGCCATTCGGTGCTTCGTCCGGCCGAGTTGCCGGCCGTGCTGGCGCGGGCCTTTGCGGTCTTTGACAGTGCCCGGCCGGGACCGGTCCACATAGAATTGCCCCTCGACGTGATCACGGCACCGGGCGATGATCTGTCCTGCGTCGCGCGCAGGACCCGGTCACGGCCCGGCCCGGATCCGCATGCCATTGCCGCGGCGGCCGATTTGTTGAAATCGGCCAAATCTCCTTTCGTCGTCCTGGGCGGCGGCACCCAGGATGCGGCTCCGGCCGCGCGCGCTCTTGTCGATCATCTCGGTGCGATGACGGCGGTTACGATCAACGCCAAGGGCGTTTTGCCTCCCGATCATCCTCTTTCGGTCGGGTGCACTCTGCCGGAGCGCCCGGTACTCGATGCGCTGGAGGCCGCCGATGTCGTATTGGCCGTCGGCACGGAGTTGAGCGAGACCGATACCCTGTTGTTCACAAGTCAGTTGAAACTGACCGGAAAGGTCATCCGCGTTGATATCGAAGCGGAACAATTGACCCGCAATGCGCTCCCGGACGTCGGTATCTGTTCCGACGCCGGGCTGGCGATGCTGGCGCTCAGGGATGCGTTTGGTACGCCGGTTCTCGATCAGGCGGAAACGCGGGCAAGGGTCGCGACCATGCGTGCGGATCTGTCGGACCTGCTGCTGCCGGCCTATCGGGTTCATCATCGTTTTCTCGATGCGGTGGCGGAAGCCTTGCCCGGCGTGATCGTGGTCGGGGATTCCACCCAGCCCGTCTATGGCGGCAACCTGTCCTACGAACCGGCAGCTCCGAGATCCTATTTCAACTCTTCGACCGGATACGGAACGCTGGGGTATGGTCTGCCTGCCGCGCTCGGCGCCAAACTTGCCTGTCCCGACCGTCCTGTCCTAGCCTTGATCGGAGACGGTGGCATCCAGTTCACCATCGGTGAACTGGCGACGGCGGTGGAATTGGCCCTTCCGGTCCCGATCGTGATCTGGAACAATCAGGGATATGGGGAGATAAAGCACTACATGACGGCGCGCGGCATTCCCGAAATCGGCGTCGATATCTACACGCCGGACTTCCTGACCATTGGTCGTGGATTCGGTTGTGCTGCGGTTAAAGTGAACGGGTACACCCATTTGCGCGACGAGTTGGAGAAAGCCAACAGCGCCGATGGACCGACAATCCTGGTGATCGATGATCCGGCGGTTGCCTCCTGGTAACCGCACAATGAAAGACATGCCAATGCGCGCAAACCGGCCGACAATTTCGCAATTGCAGGACCACGCTCATGCCATTCGCTGCAATGTCGTGGAAATGGTTGCGCGCAATGGACAGGGCTATGTGCAACAGGGGCTCGGTGCGACCGATCTTTTCACCTGGCTCTATTTCTGTGAAGTCAATCTCGATCCGGCCGATCCGTCCTGGGCGGATCGCGACCGGGTGTTTTTGTCCACAGCGCACAATTCGGCTGTGTTTCATGCGACCCTGGCCGAGCGCGGCCTGATCGATCCGGCAAGGTTGGACGCCTACACCCGCGACGGATCCGAGTTGGAAATCAATGTCTCCGAACGTCTTGGGCCGCTGGTCGAAGCGACCTGCGGATCGCTCGGACAAGGCCTGTCGGTCGCAATCGGACAAGCCCAGTCGGCCAAGCGGCGGGGACAATTGTTTCGGTGTTATGTCATTCTGGGTGACGGAGAATTGCAGGAGGGACAGACTTGGGAAGCGGCAATGTATGCGGCTGGAAACCGGCTCGACAATCTTTGCCTGATCGTCGATGTCAACAATTTGCAGGTCGAGGGAGAGACCGATCGCGTGGTTCCCATGGAACCGATCGATGAAAAATTTCGGGCGTTCGGCTGGTCTGCCCTGACCGTTGACGGCCACGATTTCGGAGCGCTCGGCAATGCGTTCGAAACCGCCCGGAATACAGGCGACAGGCCGACCGTCCTTCTTGTGAGGACCCTCGTCGGAAAAGGGGTTCCGTTTCTGGAAAACCGGATGAGCCACAATATGGTGCTGCCCCGGGACGTGGCCGACGACGCCCTGGAATATCTGATTTCTCAACATGCTTCGGATGTGTCATGACACAGAATCTTCACCTCGGTGACTTCACATCCAACGCCGCCGCGAAGGTGCCCGTGCCGAAATATTACGGCGACGCTCTCGTTGCTCTGGGACGTGAGCGACCGGAGATCGTTTCCCTGACCGCCGATCTCACGCCCGCGGCCGAGTGTGAGGAGTTCCGCGACACATTCCCTGACCGGTTTTTCAACACCGGTATTGCCGAGGCCAACATGGTTGGCGTGGCAGCCGGCATGGCGCGCAACGGTGACGTACCCTTCGTACATTCCTTTTCCGTCTTCATCAGCCGTCGCGTTTATGACCAGGTCGCCATGCAAGTGGCCTATCCGCGCACCAATGTGAAACTGGCGGGTTTTTTGCCCGGTCTGTCAACACTGCTCGGCGTGTCGCACCAGGCGATCGAGGATATGGCCCTGTTCCGCTCCTTGCCCAACATGACCTTGATCGAACCTTGTGGCCCGGCGCAGATCGCGTCGGCTCTTCGGGCCGCGGCCGCGCATGAGGGGCCGGTCTATCTGCGCATGCACCGGCCGGCCGCGCCGCTTGCCGAGGGCCGTCCGCTTCTGCCTTTGGAGATCGGAAGGGGCCAGCTTCTGAAACAGGGCACGGATGCGACGATATTCGCTTCCGGTCTGATGGTCGATAACGCGCTTGCTGCCGCCGACACACTGGCGGACCGTGGCATTCAAGTCTCCGTCGCGAACATTCACACTCTGAAACCGCTGGATGTTGAGTTCGTCGTGAACGAGGCGCGCCGAACCGGCGCTGTGCTGACCGCGGAAAACCACACCATCCTGGGTGGCCTTGGAAGCGCGGTGGCGGAAACGCTTATGGAGGCCGGCGTATCGGTTCGTTTCAACCGACTCGGCGTGCAGGATTGTTTCGCCGAAGGGGGCACGACGCCTTATCTGTTCGACAAATATGGATTGTCCCCGTCCCATATTGCGGCAGCTGTCAAGGCACTGATCGACTGACGCGGATCGACGTTTTTGCTGGTGTTATTAAGTCGCCGTTCCTGGATTAATCTTCAGTCGAAGGCAACGGTCCAGATTTTCTCAAAGCAGATATACCAATACGCAATTTTGGATAATCGGTTGTGTTTTTTTGACCCAGGGGAATGCGTGATGTAAGTTAAATTGCATACTATTTGGAGATGAACATGGCTCGTAAATATTGCAATTTCTCGGTAGGTGCGTTTGCTTTTTGTTCGATCTATTTCGTGACTTTGCTGCCGTCTGGAGCGCAATCATTTCAGCAGGATTTTCTCAAGGCGCCGAAATTGCCGGGAAACACGGTCACCACCAGGCCGGATTGTGGCGATATTGAACATGTGTCCGCATACGGTGGGGAGATCCGAAAGTTGGCATTCGATATCGGCGACGAGTTTGTGGTTCGTACGACGGTGCTGAATTGCGCCGGCAAGGATCTGACGGCGGGCTTTCATTTGCGCTATCATCTGGTTCCTGATGATGCCGGGCCAATCGATGACGCGAATTTCGGCAATGTTGTTTTCAGGCTTCCGAGAGCGGGCTCATTCAAATTGGGGCGAAAGGTAAAACATGAAGGCGTTCTTCGGACGACCAGGACGCTGCGCTGGGACAGTCAGGTTTCCGGCCAATTCCGGCTTGTCGCCTGCCCCGCCAGGTTTGCCGGCAGCGCAACGACGGCCGGCCTCAGACGCAGTGCCCGGCGGTGCGGAGTCATTGCATGGCTCGACGTAAATGGACCGCCCGGCGTCGACGTTTCGCTTCGCGAGGGGGCTGTCGTTGGGACCTACAGCTATTGGTCCACTGTTCGGCCAAAAGTCACGATACAAAATCACGGCAATGTCGCACCGCGCGGCACCGGCAACAGGATCTCGTTTTCCATGCGGGCGGAAGCCAGAAATACCGGGGGGCAGTCGGCGCAGCCAAAGCGCAGCTTTATCCGGACATGGACACTGCCAAATGGATTTGTCCTGAACCCCGGCAACAGTATGTCGGTGCCGAATACCGCGCCCGCAATCCTGAAACCCGTGCGTCTCGGCAACGGGCATGTCGCCCCGCTGATGGAATACAGGATCACCGCCAGAGCGGTGTTCTCCAACGATCAGGTTTCGCGAAACAATTCGACGGTCGCGACGGCCAAGGCTGCGCCGAACGATACTTGCGAAGCTGCCTTGTACTGGGTGCCGAGTTCCGTATCGAAAACGGTTCGCGTGGGAAATGCGGCCGGCGCCCTGCAGTTTGACATGGCAAATACCGGGAAAACGGCCTGCGCACCATTCCGGCTGGTCGTAAGGCGTCGCAGGGGCCAGGAGGGAAGCTCGAACTTCAATGCCTGGCAGGACATTCGTTCAAGCTCCGGCGCGTCCAACACGGTCGTTTCGATTGGGGCGATAGAGCCGCTTGGGTTCGTCCGTGTCGTGTTCCGGGACCGTGAGGCTCTGAACCAGCGCGGCCTGTACCAATACGCTTTGTTTCCGCACGGCCCCCATCCGGACAGCCGAACCTGGAACCATTCCGGAGCGGAAAACGGGTTGGCCATCCCCGTGCGGTGACATGATCCCGGGTGCACAGTACGCCCGTTTTCACGGTTCAGACAATCAACCGTGCTCTTTCGTTTGAATCCGAACACGTCATGATTTCGCGGAAACAGTGAAACCTTTGGAAATTCCATGTCGGAGACCCACACCGGTAAGTGGAGTCCGTCTGAACAGAAAAACCCAATAACCGGGTTTCAGCGTTTCAGTCCACGCGCGAAGCGGCGAATGTCCTCGACAAGAAGCTCAGGTTGTTCGAGCGCGGCGAAATGGCCGCCGCGGGGCATCTCGGTCCATTGCCTGACATTGTAGAGCCGTTCGACATAGGAGCGGGGCGGCCAGGCCAGCATTTCGGCCGGAAACAGCGCACAGGCCGTCGGCACTTCGACACGGCGATTGTCAGCGGTCAGGACCCGTCCCCCTTCCTCCCGTCGGCCGTAATAGATCCAGGACGCGGTGTTGAAAGTGCGGGTGGTGACGTAGATCATGATGTTCGTCAGCAACTCGTCCTTGGAATAGACACTTTCAATGTCGTCGCCGTCCGTATCCGACCAGGCGTTGAACTTCTCGACAAGCCAAGCCGCGATCCCGACCGGGCTGTCCATCATCGCGTAACTCAAGGTCTGCGGCCGCGTCGCCTGCTGTGTGCGATAGCCGTTCTGCATGATCTGATCGCGCTCGAACTCGGCTTCCCAGGCGCGCTCTTCATCGGTTTGAGGACCTGCGGCATGACGCATGGTCAGGATATTGATGTGGATTGCCTTGCAGGCCGAGGCATGATCGAAACCGAGCCATGATGAAATCGCACCGCCCCAGTCGCCTCCCTGTGCAATGTAACTGCGATATCCAAGCACGTCGGTCATAAGCTTGTTGAGAATCGACGCCATTCTGCGCGGTCCGATGGGGCGGGGTGGACGCCCGGAATAGCCGAAGCCGGGCAGGGATGGCGCAATCACGTCAAAGGCATCCTCGATACTCCCGCCATGGCGTTCGGGGTGGGCGAGCGGCTCGACGATATCCATGAATTCGGCAATGCTGCCGGGCCAGCCATGCGAGATAAGCAGCGGCGTGGGATTGGCCCCGCTGCCTTTTTCATGCAGGAAATGCATGTCGATCCCATCAATCGGCGCCGTGAAGTGGGAAAAGCGGTTGAGCGCCGCCTCCTGCTTTCGCCAGTCGAACGCGTCCAGCCAGTAGGCGCAGAGGTCTTTCATGTACGCCAGGTTCGTACCGTAGCTCCAACCGCCGTCATCCGGCATTTCATGCCAGGGAAAATCTGAAACCCGGCGCCGGATTTCGGACAATGTCTCGTCGGGAACCGCAATCTTGAACGGGACGCAGGCGGCAAGTTGTTGTTCGGTCGCGCTCAATTTCAACCTCGCATACTGAGTCAGCGCAAACCGGTTACCACTGCGCTCCGGTTGCGCAACAGGGACCGCCGGGGCCGAACTGCGGCACAACGACAGGTGTTTCCATCCAGATTTGCCAGATCGAAGTGGATTGTGGGAGAGACAGATCCGGCAGAAAAATGGGACAATTTCCGCAGGCCAGGAATCCGGTGCTCACATCAGCTTTCGGACTTCTTCCGCTATGACCTTTATACCTTCTTCAAGTTTTTCCACCGGCACAAAGGCAAAGCCAAGCCGCAATCCGTTCTTCTTGTCCTGGGCCAGGTAATATGTCTGGCCACGGTCAATGAGGACACCGCGTTCGCGCAGGCGTGTCTGCAGGAGCGTCGCATCGAAATCGTCCGGACCCGTAAGCCAGAAGGACGTGCCGCCCTTGTTGTCGTATTGGTTGAGCATGCCGAGGTGGGTCGAGATCGCGTTGCGCATGGTCTGCCACCGACGTTTGTAGCGGCGCTCGATGTTGCGCAGGTGAGCGTCGAAATAGCCCAACCGGATAAACAGGGCAACGACCTCCTGAATCAGCGTTGGCGGATGCCGGAACATGGTGCCGCGCACAATCCGCGCTTCTCGAATTATGTCGCGATGGGCAACCATGAAGCCAATGCGCAATCCGGGTGACACCGTCTTCGACAGGCTGCCGATGTAGATGACCCGCTGGTTTCGGTCCATCGACCGCAAGGGTGGCGATGACCGGGTCTGAAAGTTCATTTCGGCCTCGTAGTCATCCTCGATGACAAGCAGATCTTTATTTTCCGCCGCGTCGAGCAGTTCCGCACGCCGCGTTGCCGGCATTGTCACCATGGTCGGAAATTGATGGCTCGGTGTGGTGAAGACGAGTTTTACTCCGTTGGGGATGGCCGACGGAATAATGCCGTTTCGGTCGATGGGCACGCCCACCAACCGGTTTCCGGCCATCCTGAACGCGTTGACGGCGCCGAAAAATCCCGGATCTTCGAGCGCGATCGGACGATCGAATTGAGCAAACAGGGTACCCAGCACCGACAGGGCGTTTTGTGCTCCGAGCGTTATGAGGATCTCATCCGAACGGGCGACGATGCCGCGCGAGCTCAACAGGCGCTGGCGCACCTGCTCGATCAGATAGGGACTGTCGCTTTCCACGGAATCGCCGGTCCACAGCGTTACGTTCTTGCGGCCCAGCGCCAGGCGCGAACATTCCCGCCAGTCGTCCACGGGAAACAGATCGGGATCGATCTGGTTGTAGATGAAGGGATAGGGATAGCTTCGCCAATCCAGTGGATTGTCCACGGGAACGAGTGGGGACGGCCGAAACGTGATCGGAGACCGGGTCTGCCCCTCATCGGCTGAACCCGATTCCGGTGTTTCCGGCAAAGTGAACATGTCGCGGTTGACATAATAGCCCGACCGGTCGCGGGCGACGATTAAACCGAGGTCGATCAGGCGCGAATAGGCGGCGAATATGGTGTTGCGCGAAACGCCGAGTTGTTCGGCCATTTGCCGGCACGATGGCAATGGCACGTGCGGCGAGACTGCCCGGGCGGAAATTGCCGCACTGACGAGTTCGCAAACCTGGTCACGCCGGCTCAGGTTGGGACTGTCCGGCAACTTGCGGAACAGCGGCAAGAGGTCGTTCAATACACTCTCCCTATGTTGTGCCGGTACCGGAGAACAGAACGGCACCTGAGCTTATGCGCATCACTATTCCTTAGCATCGGCGGGTCGGCTTGCGCCGTCTGTCACCTCTAATCGCATTATCTGTCACTTTTCGCCCCGCGTATATTGCTGGTTATCTGGCAGGCGAAATCGCAACTCTGGTGAGGATGATTAAACAATGGCATTTCGCAAGTACTGCAAGATTGCTGCCGCCGGTCTCGCGCTGACCATGATGGCCGAGGGCGCCTTGGCGGAAAAGGTTCTGAAGCTTGGCACTGTGGGCCGTCTTGGCATGCCGATCGGCGATGCCATCGATCAGGCGCTTATCCCGACCCTGGAAAAGGTATCGGGCGGAAAGTTGAAGATCGAACCGCATT
>JGI12316J15310_10000248_pt27 | contig 13906 bp, 10 predicted proteins | sample MarCyaLeptolynsp_FD_15310 | JGI IMG/M metagenome (IMG submission 15310)
GAGGCCAGCCAGAACGGGTTGGGTGATTTGATTCCGATGAAATCTGTACGAAGGTCAGCCATTTGCCTCTCCCCTAAATCCGAAACGCGGCGCGATGCTTACGCGCTCAAGGCGGCGTTGATGCTTTCGGCGGCAATTTTACCATCTTCGACGGCGGTAACGGTCAGGTCTTCTCCGCCCAGAACGCAGTCTCCACCGGCCCAGACGTCGCCGAGGCTGGTCTTCCGGTCTGCGCCGACGACGATCCGGCCCTTTTCGATCGAAAGCGCGGCGTCGAGATCGTCGCGGACAAGCGTTTGTCCAACCGCCTTGAACACCATGTCGGCGCGCAGTGACAGGATTTCCCCCGTTCCCTGAAGGGAACCGTCTTCGCCGGTCGTCGTGCGCTCAAGCTCGATCGAACTGATATGTCCGTTTTCGACCGAAAGCGCATGCGGCTGGGCATTGGTCAGGATCTTTACCCCGGATGTCTGGGCAAGATCCTGCTCAAATTTCGACGCGTTCATGCGGTCCTGGTCACGCCGGTAGACGATCGTCACGTCCTCGGCTCCGAGCAGTTTCTTTTGAACGGCAATATCAACCGCCGTCATGCCACCGCCAATCACCACGATATGCCGTCCGACCGGCAACCGGCCCAGATCATCTGCCTGCCGGATGTCGGAAATGTAGTCGACCGCATTCAGTACGCCGCTATGGCTTTCGTTTTCCTTGCCGAGCGCGTTGACGCCACCAAGACCGACCGCCAGGAAAACGGCATCATGGGTTGCCCGCAGTTCGGCAAGGTCGAGATTTTCACCGAGACGCATACCGGTCTTCAGGTCGATCCCGCCGATGGTGAGAATGAATTCGACTTCGCGCGCGGCGAAATTGTCGACCGACTTGTAAGATGCGATTCCATACTCGTTCAGTCCACCGGCCTTGTCTCTGGCGTCGAACAGCGTGACATCGTGGCCGTGGACGGCCAGTCTGTGCGCGCAGGACAGACCCGCCGGGCCAGCCCCCACTACGGCAACCTTCTTGCCTGTCGAAGCGGCCCGCGTGAACGGCGTTTCATCATGCCCGGACATGTAATGATCTGTTGCGTAGCGCTGCAGCTGCCCGATCTTCACCGGCTTGCCTTCCGCAACTTCGCGCACACAGACCTGCTCGCAAAGCGTCTCGGTCGGGCAGACGCGGGCGCACATGCCGCCAAGGATGTTCTGTTCGAAAATCGTCTTGGCCGAACCATCCGGGTTTCCGGTCGAGATCTGGCGGATGAATTGGGGAATATCGATGCTCGTTGGACACGCCTGCATGCACGGTGCGTCGTAGCAGAAATAGCAGCGGTCGGCTTCAACCTGTGCTTCGTGCGGTTCCAGCAGCGGGTGAAGGTCGCTGAAATTTTCCGCGTAGGCATCCTGGTGCAGGCGTCCGGCGGCAATATCCGGGCCGGCTTTGGTCTGGGTCATTTCGATCTCCGGAAGGTTGGCGATCATATGTCGGTTTGGCATCCTTCTTTTGAGGATGCTCTGAGGGTATTGGGCAAAAATTTGAACAGTTAGTCAAATTTTTTTTAGAACAATTAAAAACTTGAAGAAAAGAGTCAGCAATAAATCGCTTTAGTCGCAGGCGGTTAGGCCAAAAATTCAGCCTGCACAAATATACGGCACTGTGTCAATTTGGGTAGAAAAATCAGAATGGAAGAACCGATTTCCGGCTCATGTCGACGATACCGGTTGGTGCAGGGACTGCGAAATGGTCCGGCGACGTTGGCTGGCAAACGCGCGCATCAAAGCGGCAAAACGAGAGCGCAGGACACGTACCGTGATGACCAGCAGGCTCACAGGCCAGAACACGGAAACGAAAAACGCCTTGGCAAGACGGATGTGTGTATCCTGGAAATCATCGACCAGATCCGCCGTCAGGAAAATCAGAAACACAAGTGTAACCGCGCCATAAAGAATGGCACCGCCCAGAAATCCGATAATCATTTTGCTACCCACTTTCAGCGGAGCGCATCGCAACACGGGGCCTTGCCCATCGGCCCGATTGCAATTGTCTACTTACCACTTTGCACCTTGAAACAATAACCTGGATTGTGGCGCAGACCCCTTAGCGAAGGATCTTCGCGCAGTTCATTTCGGTTTGTTCACAGGAATTCGGAATTTGTTTCAAAGGCGGTCCGGGAAACTCGATTTGCCACGCGCGGCTGAAAGCATGGAGCGCGTCAACGTCCGGGTGCCGTCTATTTCGCCGAGATACCTGCCTTCAAGCACACGAAAGGTTTCCGTTTCCGGGCGCTGGTGAAGTGGCGGGCCGAAACCGGATGCAATTTCGGTTTCGATGATGCGCATTGCACCGATTCTTTGGTTGGGCGCCATCCGAACAGTCAGGTTCAGTCCGATTTCGGGTATGGCCAATACGGGTTGATCATCACCGGCAGCGGCAGCCCTTGGAATGGAAGACGGTCAAGTCCATCAGACTATTCCTTTGCCGTTAAGCGGGACAACGCTCACTCGGGATACCAGAGCCGGGCCTTTTCCGCGCCGCGCTCGATGATCACATGACCATTGGCAAAAACGCGGTAGGCGTGGCTCCAGTCGCCGTCCGGCCACTTGATCCGGATATTCGCCCGTTCCGCGACGCCCAGCCCAAAGTGAACAAACCCCATCTGCCCGGATGCGTGCCCGCCTCCGATCTGTATGTCCTTCACGACCGTGCGGTTGCCGGTCTTGACACTGATCTTCGCACCTACCGCGCGGGTGTTGGCCGCGCCCGGTTGGCGGACATCGACGGCCAGCCAGTTGCCGAGCGGCCGCGGAGTGGCTGCAGTCCCATGTCCCAGATTGCGGAACAGGCTGACAGGCGCGGCGCGGTTGACCACCACGAGATCGAGCAGACCGTCGGCATTGAAATCGGCAAGCCCGGCGCCGCGCCCCCTGCGATCCAGTCCGATGCCGGAAAGGCCACCCGCCTCCACGAATTTTCCGTCCCACTGGCCGATGAGCAGATTGTCCGGATCGAAAGCCGCGAAATCCGGCATCGCCTCCACATTGCCCTTGGCTATATAGAGATCCCAGAGACCGTCATTGTTGACGTCCTGGAATTCGGAGTGCCAGCCGGTCGAGGGTTTGAGATCCTCGCCCGCATAGGGACGGTGGGCGGTGACGCCCAGATCAAAGGCGATATCCTGATAGACGGGAACGGTCTCGTCCGTTTCAACATCCAGTTTCTGGAGCTTGGTGTCGCCCATGCTGGTCAGCGCGTATTCCGGAAAACCGTCCACATCGAGATCGACGGAGGCGATGCCCATGCCCCAGATCTTCAGATGCTGCCAGCCATCCGTCTTGCGGTAGGGGCGCGGGGGACGGTTCGAAGGAACCGCCCAGAGCTGTTCCTGGCCGCCGCGGTAATAGTGGCGGTCGTTGGAGACCCGCAAGGACGGTTCTCCGGACCGGTTCCAATCGGTGAAGAGGATCGATAGCGCGCAATATCCGGGCGAAAGTCGAACGGGTTCCGGATAGGAAAGCGCGCCGTTGTCTCCTTGTTCCGGGCGGAACAGGAAATTGTCATGGCAGGTGCCCCAGGGCGCACCGGGCTGTGAGCGATCCACGTAGTTTCCGAAGGCAAGTGTCGGAAAATCACGCCCCGCCTCGTATGTTGCCGAGAAGGCGGTCGTCCATTCGCGTCCACCCTGGAACGCAAGCGTTCGGTTGGCGGTCTCGAACGTACAGTCGCCATTGCCCTTCAACAGGAGGTTCTCTCCAAGCCGCAGCAGGACCAGATCGAGAATGTCATCATTGTCGAGATCGATCGGATACGCGCCGAGCACCTTTGTCATGCTCTTGCGGTCAACGGATGTATCGGCAGGTGAAAAACTGAGGGCGCCGCCGGTCGGGCTCCGGTTTACGAACAGCTGTGCCGGGTTCTTGCCTCCAGCCAGGAAGAGATCCGGCCGCCGGTCGCCATTGCAGTCGAAGATCGTGGAACCACCACCGACGAAATATTCCCACGCACCGTCGTAGCTGTGGTCGATACCTGCGCTTTGCGCCTCTTCGGCAAACTGCGGAACAGGGGCTGCGGACGTTCGTGCGTCGTCTGCCTCTGATGGAAACGTCATCACCGTAAAGGCGGCAAGTGCCAGAAAGGCCGGATGTCTAGAGGTGGTCTTTGTCATGGCGCAATCTCCAGACTGCGCAGAAAGGCAATTACCGATTGCCGTTCGCTTTCGGCAAGATCGGCATAGGCGTCGCGGCTCGTCTTTGCTGCTCCGCCGTGGGCCAGGATGGCTTCTTCGAGCGTGGTCAGATCACCGCGATGCCCGTAGGGCGCCGTGCTGCCGATGCCCCACAGCTCTGCTGTGATAAAGACGTCCCTTGCGACGAACCTTTGCGCCAGCAGTTCGTTGCCGAACGTGTCGTTTTGCGCATCCGCGATCCTGTGACGCTTGAGATCGCCGAACAGGGGCACCAGCACCCGGCCCTTGTCGTCTCTCGGCAGCGACTGCACCCAGTCGAGTGAAGCAAGATCGAGGGCCAGCGGTTCGTCCATGTCGCTCTGGCGGAGAGTTCCAGCAGTGTCGTAGGGCCCGGGGTCGTGGAACACGAGCGAGTCCAGCGGCAGCGAAGGCTTGTGGCAAGCCGCGCATCCGATCTCGCCGAACGTGCGCTCACCTTTTGCGCTGGCGTTTTTCCAGATCTCGGGCAGATCATTCTTGCGTGTCGGCGCCGGCAGCGTCGCCTGCCAGGCCACAAGCGCGGAAATCTGGCCCGCCGACATTTCGGCGGAGAAGCCGTCGGCATCGAAATCGTCGGTGCCGGTCCACATCGGACCAAATCGTTCGGTCGGCTGGATCCCGTGATGGGCATTCATGGCGTTGACGGTAAACTGGCGCAACGAAGCAAACACGCCCTTCTGGCTAAATGGCCGGATCGTCAGGTCATCGTCGACACCGTCAAGCGCGGACACGTCCAGCGTGCCGTCCGGATAGGCTGTGATGCTGCCGAACGAGACCTCCTTGGTGGTGAGCGAAACCGTCTCCGGCGCACCGCTGGCACGTGCCGTCTTCAGCGCATGCCGGCGTTGAGCGCGCAGCTCGCGCGTCATTTCCCGCGCCAGCAGCTCGATTAGGCCTGCACCCTGGATTGCGTTGGTGTTGCGCTCGTTTGAAAACTGCGGGTCGATCGTGTCGAAATCGGCGCTCTCGAAGCCCTCTGACACGAACACATTGGCCGTGAAAGACCCGGCACCACCGACAACCGGTTCGTTGTGGCAGGAGGCGCAGGCATTGGCGTCAGGCCCCGCAAGCCGCTGGAACGTGAGATGTGACGGGCGGCGGACCTTGGTGGGAACGATGGCCCCCGTCGCGTCCGGGCGGCCTGCTCCGTCGAGGCTGGTGAACTTGGCGGAAAAGAGATGCTCCCCGAGCGGTTGCAGCACCGCGATTGGGTCTTCACCGGAACTGGCCAGCTCACCGATATCGATGTCATCCTGGATCGCCTTCTCGCTCCAGGGTGGAACATCAGGGTCGGCCAGTGCGGGTGTCTGCCACACAAGTCCGGTGAGGGTCACGGTCAACGCGAGTTTCAAGAGGCCCGTCATGCCGATACCTCCTGGCTGTCCGTGCGTCCGGCAGGATTGCCGCGTGATGAGGCTTTGCCGAGAAAATCCTTGTCGAGACGCTCCATAGACTGCGCAATCAGACCACTTCGAATGAAGTCCTCGTTCCAGGGCATGACATCAAGCGAGAAATTGTTCCGAAGATCCGCAACAAGCGCTTCTTCAAGCCCTTCCCACATGGACTTTTCCATGAAGGAGAAAGCGCGGACGGCTGCGCCGGTGAGGACGACGCGCTTCGGATCGATCATTGCGATGACCCGGGCAATTCCGAAACCCAGGACACGGCCCGCGTCCTGGAAAGCCTTGAGGGCATCTTCGTCACCGGTGCCCGCGCGCTCCAGAAGCTGCGCAAGACCGCGCACTCCCGCCTTGATGCTGACCGGGTCGGTGTCCTCGGGAAGGTGGCTCGCGGCCCGGATCAGGGCATAGTCCGAGAGATAAGCTTCCAGGCAGCCACGTTTGCCGCAGCGGCACAGGGCACCGCCCGGAATGTGGTTCGCGTGTCCGAACTCGGCCGCTGTCCCGCTCGCGCCGGAAAACAGCTGATTGTTGAGATAGAGTCCCATGCCAACCCCGTAATCCAGCATGATCACCGCGAAGGTGCCGCTGTACCGGTTGGGGTCGGACCAGTGCAGCGCTTCGGTTATCATGTTGGTGTCATTGGAGATGTAACACTCGGCGCCAAATGCATCCTGCAGCGGGGCGACCACGGGAATACCGCGTCCGGCAAAGGCCGGGCTCCAGGCAACCTGTCCCGTCTCCGTCTCCACGACGCCCTGCGCCGCGACACCGATTTCGCAGACATGCGTCGGGTCAACCCCGGCCTCATCGAGGAAACTCCGGATTGCTGCAACGATGGTCTGCGGAAAGCTGTCGGCGTCCGCGGCCGTGCTGTCGAACTTGGTCCGCTTGTCCAGAACGACCTCGCCCGCGAAATTGACCAGCGAAAGGTCGATGTTGTTCACCGACAGACGCGCGCAGATGATGAAAACGGCTCCCGGAGAAAGCTTTAGGAGGGTTCTCGGTCGACCGCGTGCCTGCGGCGCCTTTGGTTCTTCGCTCTCCAGACTGACGATCAGTCCCTGATCCAGAAGATCGGAGGTGATCGCGGTCACTGTAGCAGGGCTCAGGCGCGTGATCTGGCCGAGATCGATCCGCGCCATCGGACCGCTTCTGCGCAGCGCCTGGAGTACAATACTTCGATTTTGCCGCCGGATCTGATCCCGGTCCGCCTTGCGTGTCATGCTCGCTCAGCTCTTCCTAAGGTGTTTCCTCTGCCCGGGTTTCTCCCGGTTTTTCTCTGTTTCGCCGACAATTTATAGCCTCTTCGAACAGAGTTTTGCAAAACCATGTTGACAGGAGCGACGCTTTCCTGCAACTTTTTTTCGGACACCAAAAAAAATAACAACAAGGCTGTCCCATATGCGGCACTGCAACAAAGTGCCGGCTGACTAAATGCATTTTTCGGCTCGGCTGACACGCATGCCGGGCCAACTGGAGGAAACATCGCGATGCGTAAAATTACCACTTTGCTGGCGGGCGCTCTGCTGTCCGCGACCGCTCTGACCGCTGCACAGGCAGACGACATTGTTGTTGGCGTGAGCTGGTCGAATTTCCAGGAAGAACGCTGGAAGACGGACGAAGCAGCCATCAAGGGCGCTCTGGAAGCAGCCGGTGCCAAGTACATTTCTGCCGATGCGCAGAGCTCTTCCGCAAAGCAGCTCTCCGATGTTGAAGCTCTGATCGCGCAGGGTGCAACGGCTCTCATCATCCTGGCACAGGACGCCCAGGCAATCGGCCCGGCTGTTCAGGCTGCTGCCGATGAAGGCATCCCGGTTGTAGGCTACGACCGCCTGATCGACGACTCGCGTGCGTTCTACCTGACTTTCGACAATGTCGAAGTCGGCCGCATGCAGGCCGCCGCCGTTCTCGCGGCTCAGCCGAAGGGCAACTACGTCATGATCAAGGGCTCCCCGACCGATCCGAACGCGGACTTCCTCCGCGGCGGTCAGCAGGAAGTCCTGCAGGCTGCAATTGATGCTGGCGACGTCAAGATCGTCGGCGAAGCGTACACCGATGGCTGGCTGCCGGCGAACGCACAGCGCAACATGGAGCAGATCCTGACGGCAAACGACAACAACGTCGATGCCGTGGTTGCCTCCAACGACGGCACCGCTGGCGGCGTTGTTGCTGCACTGACCGCACAGGGCATGGAAGGCATTCCGGTCTCCGGTCAGGACGGCGATCACGCGGCTCTGAACCGTGTTGCAAAGGGCACGCAGACCGTGTCGGTCTGGAAAGATGCGCGTGAACTCGGCAAGGCTGCCGGTGAAATCGCTGTCGCTCTTGCCGGCGGTTCGGAAATGTCGGCCGTGGACGGTGCCGGCAGCTGGACGTCGCCGGGTGGCACGGAACTGACTGCCAAGTTCCTGGCGCCGCTTCCGATCACCAGGGACAACCTGAGCGCGGTTGTGGACGCGGGCTGGATCTCCAAGGATGATCTGTGTCAGGGCGTGTCCGGCGGACCGGCTCCCTGTAACTGATAGACTTGCCGAAAGCGCGGCCCCGGACGTAAGATCGGGGCCGCAATAAAACGGGTGCATGAAGGCACCGCGGGCAGACCTCCCGGCACAGTTGCGAAATGGTCTCCAAGCAGGAGTTACCCTGATGTCCGACACCGCTCTGCCCGGCTCAAATCGCCCGGCGGCCCGAAACTTGTTTGCCGCGTTGCAGCTCGACACGCGTCTTCTGGGCATGATCGGCGCGTTTGTTGTCCTGTGCCTCGTCTTCAACGTGTTCACAGACGGCCGCTTTCTGACGCCGCGAAATATCTTCAATCTGACGATCCAGACCGTCTCCGTCGCGATCATGGCGACAGGCATGGTGTTTGTTATCGTGACCCGCCACATCGACCTTTCGGTCGGTTCCCTGCTGGCGACCGTCGCCGCTGTCATGGCGGTGGTCCAGACCGACCTGCTCGCGCATCCCGATGTGCTCGGACTTGGTCATCCGGCGATCTGGGTTCTGGCGCTCATTGCCGGGATCTGTGTCGGCGTTGCAATCGGAGCCTTCCAGGGCTGGATGATCGGCTACCTCGGCATTCCGGCCTTCATCGTCACGCTTGGCGGTCTGCTGGTTTGGCGGAACGTGGCCTGGTTCATCACGTCCGGCCAGACAATAGGCCCCTTGAACGAGACCTTCACGATGCTCGGCGGCATTGGCGGAACCATGGGCGAGACTGCGTCCTGGGTTTTCGGACTTCTCGCAGTCGGTATCGTGTTGTGGCTGCAGGTCGCCTCACGCCGCCGCCGCGCCTCGCATGGCTTTCCCGTCAAACCCGTATGGGCCGAGCTTGCGCTTGGGGCAATCACGACGGTCGCCATTCTCGGTTTTGTCGCGATCCTGAACGCCTATCATATACCGCCGGCACGCCTGAAACGGATGTTCGAGGCCGTTGGCGAGACGATGCCGGAAGGGCTTGAGGTCGGCTACGGCATTCCCTATTCGGTCGTGCTGCTGATCCTCGTGGCGGTGGCCATGACAGTCGTCGCCCGGCGGACACGACTGGGCCGGTACATCTTCGCGACGGGCGGCAATCCGGACGCGGCAGAGCTGTCGGGCATCAACACGCGTTTCCTGACAGTGAAGATCTTCGCGATCATGGGTGGCCTTTGCGCACTCGCCGGGGCCGTTGCCTCCGCCCGTCTCGGGTTTTCAACCAACGACATCGGCACGCTCGACGAACTCCGCGTGATCGCGGCGGCTGTGATTGGCGGGACGGCGCTCGCTGGCGGCGTCGGCACGATTTACGGTGCTATCCTCGGCGCGTTGATCATGCAGTCGCTTCAATCCGGCATGGCAATGGTCGGCGTTGATGCACCGTTGCAGAACATCGTTGTCGGCGTTGTTCTGGTTGTGGCCGTTCTGGTCGACATCATCTACCGCAAGCGTACGGGAGAGTAAGACATGGCAACACCTCTCGTAGAAATGAAGGACATGTGCATTTCCTTTGGCGGGGTGCACGCCGTCGATCATGTCACGGTGGATCTTTTTCCAGGTGAAGTCGTCGGACTTCTGGGCCACAACGGCGCGGGCAAGTCGACCCTGATCAAGATCCTCTCCGGGGCCTACAAGGCCGACAGCGGCCAGATCCTGATCAATGGCGAGGAAGCACATATTCACTCGCCGAGGGATGCACGCTCGTACAACATCGAGACGATCTACCAGACGCTCGCTCTGGCGGATAATCTCGATGCGGCATCGAACCTCTTCCTCGGCCGTGAACTGACGACCCCGTTCGGGTTCGTGGATGACGACGCCATGGAAGCGGAAACCCGCAAGATCATGGGCAAGCTCAACCCCAACTTCAAGAAGTTCCACGCACCGGTGAAGGCCCTGTCCGGCGGTCAGCGCCAGTCGGTTGCCATTGCGCGTGCGGTCTATTTCAACGCCAAGATCCTGATCATGGACGAACCGACCGCGGCGCTCGGCGTGCATGAGACGCAGATGGTGGCGGAATTGATCGAGGAGTTGAAGAAGCAGGGGCTCGGCATCTTCCTGATCAGCCACGACATCCATGACGTCTTCGCGCTCTGCGACCGTCTTGCCGTGATGAAAAATGGTCAGCTCGTTGGCACCGCGAAAACCACGGACGTCACCGATGACGACGTTCTTGGCATGATCATCCTCGGCAAGTGTCCTTCCGGCGCAACACCGGGCCCGGGCGCTCTTGTGGAAGAAGAGGCAGCAAGCTAAACCGGACCGGTCTGCGCAAAAAACATGCGCAGGCCGGTTGCATTCACGCATTTTGGAGCCGTGACCTCATGTTGGGGACCGGCTTTCCTTTGGGCGAATTCTGAGGAACGCACCTCATGTTTATCGGTCTCGACGTCGGCACAAGTTCCGTCAAAGCCATCCTACTCGGCGAGGATCAATCCCTGATCGCCTCGGCGACCGCTGACCTCACGGTTGAGCGGCCGCATCCCGGCTGGTCCGAACAGGATCCTGACAGCTGGTGGCGCGCGTGTGACAATGTGCTGGATGCATTGAAAGCCGAAGCTCCCGAGGCCCTCGCGGCGGTCAGGGGCATCGGTCTCTCCGGACACATGCACGGTGCAACGCTGCTGGATGTCGATGGCCGGCCGTTGCGCCCCTGCATCCTGTGGAACGACGGCCGCTCGGGCAGGCAGTGCGAGGAGCTGACAGGCAGCGAACCGAAGTTCCAGACGCTCGGCGGAAATCTTGTCATGCCCGGCTTTACGGCACCCAAGCTGCAGTGGGTCCGTGAAAACGAACCTGAGGTCTTTGCCAGGACAGAGATGGTCCTACTTCCCAAGGACTACGTGCGCTTCAAGCTGACCGGCGACTATGTGGGCGACATGTCCGACAGCGCCGGAACGCTGTGGCTGGATGTTGCCAGGCGCGACTGGAGCGACGACCTGCTTGCGGCAACCGGTCTCGATCGCAGAAAGATGCCGCGGCTCGTGGAAGGTTCTGAAAGTTCCGGAACCCTGAAACCGGATCTCAGCGCGCGCTGGGGGTTCGAGGCGCCACCGGTTGTCGCTGGCGGGGGTGGTGACAACGCGGCGTCGGCCTGTGGTGTCGGTGCGGTTGATCCCGGGTCTGCATTCGTTTCGCTCGGAACCTCGGGTGTCCTGTTCGTGACCAATGACCGGTTTTCGCCGAACGTGGACGGTGCGGTTCATGCCTTCTGCCATGCCGTGCCGCAGACCTGGCACCAGATGGGCGTGATCCTGTCTGCCACAGACAGTCTCAATTGGCTGGCCGGGGTCCTGAAGAAATCGCCCGGAGAACTGACCCAGGCGCTCGGACGCGTCTCCGGTCCCTCTGCGGTGTCGTTTCTTCCCTATCTTGGCGGTGAACGTACGCCGCATAACGACGTCGATATCCGTGCCGGGTTCGCCGGCATCTCGCACGAGACCGATGACGCCGTGCTGACCCATGCCGTTCTCGACGGGGTTGCCTTCGCGCTCAAGGATTGCCTGGAAGCGCTCAGCGTCGCGGGAACCAGAATTGACCGGGTGCTTGCCGTTGGCGGTGGATCGCGGTCGCACACCTGGCTGGAAATCATCGCCAGCCTTTTGAATGTGACCGTTGATGTCCCGGTGGACGGCGATTTCGGCGCTTCGCTGGGGGCAGCACGTCTTGGACAGGCCGCCGCGCTTGGATCGACCGACGGGATCTTCGGCAAACCGGCGCTGCAGGCAAGCATCGATCCGGTTCCGTCCTTGAGCGAACACTATGCCGAAGCCTACGGGCGCTGGCGCAAACTTTACCCGGCATTCAAGCAAGCCGGATTCTGAGGAGCAAGACATGAGCACTGGGTTCTTTGGCGATCTGCAGCCTATTCAATATTCCGGACCAGACAGCCGCGATCCGCTGACCTATCGGCATTACAACAAGGACGAGGTCGTTCTTGGCAAGCGGATGGAAGATCATCTGCGTCTTGCCGTCTGCTACTGGCATAATTTCTGCTGGCCGGGTGGTGACCCGTTCGGCGGGGAAACCTTCATGCGTCCCTGGATGGCCCCGGGTGGTGACCCGATGGAGCAGGCGCGGTTCAAGGCGGATGTCGCCTTCGAAATGTTCAAGATCCTCGGCATGCCTTTCTTCACATTCCATGACCGCGACATTGCACCGGAAGGCGCGACGCTCGCCGAGAGCAACGCCAATGTGAACGCCATTGCCGATATTTTTGAAGCCAAGATGGCCGACACCGGCATCGGGTTGCTCTGGGGAACGGCAAACATGTTCTCCAACCGCCGCTTCATGGGCGGTGCCGCGACCAACCCGGACCCGGACGTCTTCGCCTACGCAGCGGCCCAGGTGAAGAACGCCATGGACGTCACCTATCGCCTGAAAGGTCAGAACTATGTGCTCTGGGGTGGCCGCGAAGGCTACGAGACGCTCCTCAACACCAATGCCAAGCAGGAGCTTGATCAGCTCGGCCGGTTCCTCAACATGGTGGTGGAATACAAGCACAAGATCGGCTTCACCGGCACCATCCTGATCGAACCGAAGCCGCAGGAACCGAGCAAGCACCAGTACGACTACGATGTTGCGACGGTTTACGGCTTCCTACAGGCCTATGGTCTTGAAAACGAAGTCAAGATGAACATCGAACAGGGCCATGCGATCCTGGCCGGTCATTCCTTCGAGCATGAACTGCACATGGCGCGTTCCTTCGGCATTCTGGGGTCCGTCGACATGAACCGGAACGACTACCAGTGCGGCTGGGACACCGACCATTTCGGGATGAATGTGCCGGAGCTTGCACTTGCCTACTATGAGATCCTGATGGATGGCGGCTTCACCACTGGCGGGACGAACTTTGACGCAAAACTGCGCCGTCAGTCGCTGGACCCGGTTGATCTGATCCAGGCCCATGTCGGATCGGCGGATGCCATTGCGCGGGCTCTCAAGGCGGCGGCTGCCATTATCGAGGACGGACGGTTGAAAGGCTTCGTCGACGATCGCTATCAGGGTTGGCAGAAGCCGGAAAACGCCGAAATCCTGAACGGCGGGTCTTCGCTTGAAGCCCTCGCGGACCGCGTCCATGCCGCCGATCTGGAACCGCAGCCCAGGTCCGGCCGTCAGGAATATCTCGAAAGCCTCGTGAACCTGTTCGTCTGAGGTCTGGCACCACCCCGGTTTGCCGCTCTTGAGGCAAATCGGGACGCCACCTGGAGCAATCGGGAATACCGCAGCACAGGTCATGCCACGGCGTGACTTTCTTGCCCGGTCACCTTTGCTGTCGATAGACATTGCAGGACTTGCCCCAGCGATCCATGCCATTCGCTCTCAGACCGGGAAGGTCATCGAATGGTGCTGCAGCGGCATGGACGCGTGCTTGACCTCGTAGCTGTCCGGTTGACCCCGAAATGGGTCTCGTGAGGCGATCACCCGTCCATGATCTTGTCATTCCGGCTGAAGCGCAGCGGAAGGCCGGAACCCAGTAACCCCCAGGTTCTCCTTCTTTCTTCATCTCCGGCCACACGGGATACTGGATCCCGGTCTTGCCGCTTTCGCGGCAGACCGGGTCGCCAAATCCGGGAGGAGATCCGCATCACGAATTGGTGGCGGGGGGAACATTGCCACCTTCGCAACAGCATATGATCTACAGGGCTTTCAAAACCGGACGGCAGTTGGTCAGGCCATCCGGCCCGCTCCGCCGGGTTTCCCACGCGCCTGAATTGGTCGCATTGAAACGTAATGGATTGCGGGATCGAGTCCGGCATTGGCCCCGTCAAATGGGTGCCGGGCTCGCCATTCACGCAGCGGGCGGCTT
>JGI12316J15310_10000214_pt4 | contig 13896 bp, 11 predicted proteins | sample MarCyaLeptolynsp_FD_15310 | JGI IMG/M metagenome (IMG submission 15310)
CAGATATTGAAGATCTGCGGCTGGAACATCGCCCGCGCCGCACGACGGCTCGGCGTCGACAGAACGACAGTGCACAGGCGCATGCAGCGGCTCGGACTGCGGCGCCCGCACTGACGCGCCATTGGCCCCGGGCGCGGTAGACGGCGTCCGGGTCCAGGGGCTGCGGACAGTTGGATTGCATCGTCGGTTTGGTCAGATTGAACGCACCATGCGTTACTGCCTGATCAGGCGATAGAATTCCCCGAGCAGGTTTCGCTGGGTTTTCACCTGGCATTTTTCAAGAATGTTCTGAACGTGCCAGCGAACGGTCCCATAGGAGCGACCGCTCTCGCCGGCAATCGATTTCAACGAATGCCCTTCCAGCAGGCTTCCCAGGATTTGTATTTCCGTAGGTGTCAGATTGTAGCGCGCACCAAAGCTCAGAAGATCGTCGCTCGGCTGGGACGGAGTCAGTTCCCTGCCGCCGACGATTGCCAGCAGATGGCGGGTAATCAGGGCCAGCCGCTGTTTCTCTATGTCGCTGTAATCGCCGTCATGTTCCCCACGCCACACATACAGGCACACATAAGATCCATCGGCCATGACCGACGGAACCATCATAAGGTAGAACATGTTGTTGGTGATAAGAAAATCTGAGAGCGCGCCCAGGTTGCGAAAGTCCTCATCTGGCATGAAATCGGTACGTCTGACCGGCTCCAGCGGCGCCAGGGTGGTTTCGGAAATCGGATGCATCTCGAAAACGCGTCGTTCCAGATATTCTTCCAGGAGATTCCGGTTCGACGTCGCAATGACCTCAAACCCGTTCGGCGTTTCGTTTTCCGGTGCGGGTTTTGTCCGATACAGCACGACATCGGCCTTAAAAATCGACTTGAAACCGGAGGCGAAATCTCCCCAGTTCATCGGCGATTCCGTCAGGTTCTGCTCGACGCAATCGTATAATTTCTCGAGCTCAATCACCGTATTTTTCCGAAATTTTTGTGCCTGCCCTAGCAATTGCTAGGTGACCAAATACACGTCTGCATTTCAAAATTCGGCAAATTTCCACTTTGCGGTGATTTCGATGAGAAGTCTCATCGGGCGGCGGATACAGACAGGTGACCGGGAGTTTATGCATGAGCATCTGGGCGGAAGGACGTTATGAGACAACACGATTTTTCAATAATTTACCCCTCATCGCAATATCATTGTTTCTGAGTTTCACATTTTCGGCACATGCTCTTGAACCCCTGCGCAAAATTACGGAGGAATACAGGCTCGCCGACGAATTGCTGATCAACAATGCGCAATTTGAGCCAGCTCTGACCCTTGCTTCCGATCTGGAAGACCGGTCGCTGGTCAAAAGTGTCGTCGTGCGATTCGGCAATCGTCCGGTTTCGCTCATCGCGCCAAATCGGGTCTATACAGTCGAAGTCCTGGCGACCCATCCCGCGGGAGAACCCTTGGACTATTCCTGGCATCTGGCACTCGGCGCGGGCCGGATCGAACATCTCAGACCGAACAAGGTCATCTGGACGACCGGGGAAGCCTCCCAAAACGAGGATCTCAGGGTCGAGGTCAGCGGCCCGGACAATCTGACCGATGTCGCGGCCCTGTCGATTTCGGCCTCGGCCGCGCAAGTCTTTACAGGCCGTGTGCTTGACGCGAACGGCGCCCCTCTCGATGGAGCCATTGTCGAGATCAACAAGGTGGCAACTCGCAACGACGCTACGGGCCGGTTTCTGATCCAGGTACCGGAAGGTCCACGCGAACGATTCGTGATCAACGTCTCCAAGCCCGGTTATCAGCCAGTATCCACCGTTACCACGCAGACGCGGCGGGATCTGGAAATCGAGCTCGATGAAGCCGTGATCGAAACCTTCGACCCGACGACGCTGATCGTGGCGTCATCGCCGCCGCTCGGGACGCTCGGCTGTCGCGGGGCGCTCAGTGCGCGCACGGACTGGTCGAACTATCCCGACCAGCGTGTCATCAACGTTATTCAGCCAGATGGCAGCATCGTCCAGGGCGGTTCGGCAGCGCTTCAGGATCTTCTGTCGATCATTGAAGCCGGTTTCGGGTGCGACACCGTTTTTTCGGTCGCGATCCCACCGGACTCGCTGGTCGATGAAGACGGCAATCCGCCGACCGGACCGGTCAGTGTTTCGGTCGGTGCGATCGATCACGGAGCGCCAGGCGCAATGCCCGGTGACTATTCGGTAAAGTCCGGGGCGGGTCCTGCCGCCATGTTCACTGTCGGAGCCGGCAACATCGAGGTCTACGGCAACGGCAAACGCTACAACCTCAGACCAGGTGCGGAAGCGGAAATCAGCATTCAGGTTGCCCCCGACCTGCGTGAAATCCTTGGCGGCGCCCTGGAAGCGACCATCCCGCTTCTGGTGTACAACAAGAAGACCGGACTCTGGGATGTGGAGGGGCAGTTTCAGCTCAACGGCGCAGGTGACGCCTATGTCGCCCAAGTGAAACACTTTTCAACATTCAACGCCGATATCGTCAAACAGAACCCGTCCTGCATCCGTATCGAAAGCAGGGGAATTCAGGGCAATTACAGCCTGGAATATTCCGGCCGGGCACCGAACGGCGCTCCTTTCGTTCGAACGGTCTCGATCGACAACGTCACAGCCCAGGATCACGTGATCTACAATTTGCCGGACAATACGGAAGTCGTGCTGCGTCCGTTCAAGAAAAAGGGCGTGCCCCTCGGCACATTCGCCGTGAATACCGGCGGCCCACAATCTCCGGCAAACCCCAATCCTCCCGCCAAACCTTACGCTGCATGTGGTGCAAAGGCCGAACTGTTCGAGGTGACGACCAATGCCGCGCAACCGGCCGCGCCGAAAATAACAAGCGTCCAATGGCTCGACGCCCTGCAATCAAAACTGCAATTGAGCTGGACACACGACGGCAGGAATCTAACGGGCTTCGACATCTATATGTCGTCCACCTCACAACAGGGCCCCTATTACAAACTCGGCCGGGTCTCGGCGAGCAAGCGCTCAGAACCGCTCAATTATTTCGTAAGACCGTGCAAAACCAATTGGCTCGCCATCGTGGCCGTAAACGGTCAATTGCGATCACAGACGTCCAACCTGGCCACGGCAAAACAATCGATCACCGCGATCATCACAACGGTCATTAAAGCCAACACGCCGCCAATTTCACCCGGCAAGCTGACAATCGGCTGCGCCTCACCAAAACCGGGCGCCCTGTTTGCCGGCGCGGCTATCTTGAACCGCAACGCCGCCGACGGCGTTCTGGATAACGCTGCCGGCAGCACCGCGTACCTGTTTCCGCGTTTTCCGATCTACAATTCCGGTACCGGTACGACAGAGCTGAAGATCGGGAAATTATACGAGACCGGTTCCGACATCGCGATCTATACGCAGTTCAATTCATGGATCAGCGCGAAGCGCAATGAATTTCTTGTCGCCTATACGAAGGGGCGCAGTCGATTGTTCGCCGCCACGGCGGGCGATCTGGACGACCCTGCAAGATTGCCGATTGGCGACAACTATCCGGGCATCGTCATGGCCACAACCGCCGACAACGGTTCCATCACGGCGCGCGCGCCCTGGGGAGGAACCAACCCGACGACTACGGGTCCCGGATACATGTATGGCAGCTTCACGGCAAATCTGTATCAGCCGAAACACGCGAACCTGCCGGCGAGCCGCGTTGCGGGCATTGCGGTCGATGTGCAGTTCTACATGCCGTTGATCTACGACGATCAATTCTGACCGGCCCGGCAATCGTCATCCGGTGGTGGCGGACACCATCGGATGACCCGCAAGGCCATTTTGCACACCGCCGCATTGCCCACCTTTTTCGCCGCCTGCATGCGCGGAGCCGCTGCACCGGCGCGCAAAAGTGTTGCATGCAACATTGTATGCCACACTCACTGCAAATAAATTCACTCCTGTCGTGACGATCCCGCGAAAACCCTTTGTCGCGAACCGTTCCCTGCTCAAACTCTGCGCAACAGGAAGCAAAACCGGGAGGACTACGATGCTTGATGTTGTACAGACCGACCAGGCCACCAAGGTTCTGGGAAAACTGGGCGGCGCGCTCGAAAGCGGCGCGATCGACGAGGCGGTGGCCCTGTTTCAGGAAGATTGCTACTGGCGCGACCTGATCTCGTTCACCTGGAACATTCGCACGATGGAGGGACAGGACGCGGTCCGCGACATGCTCGCGGCGCAGCTTTCTCACGTCAAGCCGACCGCCTGGCAGATTGCCGAAGGCGAGACCGCCACCGAAGAGGGCGGCGTGACCACGGCCTGGATCACCTTCGAGACCGAGGTGGCGCGCGGCTACGGTCTTATCCGGGTGAAGGACGACCGGATCTGGACGCTTCTGACGTCCATGACCGAATTGAAGGGCCATGAGGAACCGCTCGGCTTCGAGCGGCCGCTCGGCGCCAAGCACGGAGCGGGCAAGGGCCGGCTGACGTGGAAGGAGGAGCGCGAAGAGGAAGCGGCGACGCTCGGATATTCGACCCAGCCCTATGTGGTCATCGTCGGCGGCGGCCAGGGTGGCATTGCGCTCGGAGCGCGGCTGCGGCAACTGGGCGTGCCGGCGATCATCATCGAGAAAAACGAAAAGCCCGGCGACAGCTGGCGCAACCGCTACAAGTCCTTATGCCTGCACGACCCGGTCTGGTACGATCATCTGCCCTATCTGCCGTTCCCGCCGAACTGGCCGGTCTTCGCGCCAAAGGACAAAATCGGCGACTGGCTTGAAATGTACACCAAGGTCATGGAGCTGAATTACTGGACCCGGACCACGGCAAAGAGCGCGACCTACGACGAAGCGGCAAAGGAATGGACGATCGTCGTCGATCGGGATGGCGAAGAAGTGATCCTGAAGCCGAAACAGATGGTGCTGGCCACCGGCATGTCGGGCAAGGCCAACATGCCGAGCTTCAAGGGCGCGGATACCTTCAAGGGCGATCAGCACCATTCCTCGCAGCATCCCGGTCCCGACGCCTATCGCGGCAAGAAGGCCGTCGTGATCGGATCGAACAATTCCGCCCACGATATCTGCGCCGCACTTTGGGAGAACGATGTCGACGTGACCATGGTGCAGCGCTCGTCGACCCATATCGTGCGCTCCGACACGTTGATGGATATCGGCCTTGCCGCGCTCTATTCCGAGCAGGCAGTGCGCGACGGGATGACGACACAGAAGGCCGACATGATCTTCGCCTCGCTGCCCTACCGGATCCTGCACGAATTCCAGATCCCGCTCTACGACCAGATGCGCGAGAAGGATGCCGACTTCTATGCCGGGCTGGAAAAGGCCGGCTTCAAGCTGGACTGGGGCGCCGACGGATCGGGCCTGTTCATGAAATATCTGCGTCGCGGATCCGGCTATTACATCGACGTCGGTGCGTCGCAGCTGATCATCGACGGCGAGATCAAACTGGCGTCGGGGCAGGTCGTGGAGATCCGCGAGCACAGTGTCGTGCTCGACGACGGCACGGAACTGGAAGCCGATTTGATCGTCTACGCCACCGGCTACGGATCCATGAACGGATGGGCCGCGGACCTGATCAGTCAAGAGGTTGCCGACAAGGTTGGAAAGTGCTGGGGCCTGGGATCGGACACACCCAAGGACCCCGGCCCGTGGGAAGGCGAACAACGCAACATGTGGAAACCGACCCAGCAGGAGGCGCTTTGGTTCCACGGCGGCAATCTGCACCAGTCCAGGCATTATTCGCAATATCTGTCGCTGCAGCTGAAAGCCCGGATGGAGGGTTTGGAGACGCCGGTCTACGGACTGCAGAAGGTGCATCACAAGGGCTGAAGGCGGACCGCAACGACCCCGCGCCCGGTCTCCCGACCCGGGCGCGGGGTTGAAGCCGCTCAGATCTACCCGGACTGCTCTAGAGTTTTTCACAGTTTCACGGAAACAGTGAAAAGCTCAAAGTCCCTGTATTCCGCATTTCTTATCTGTCCAGACGATTCCGTCTGAACAGGAAAAGCTCTAACGTCGGGCAAACAGCGGGCTCAAACCCGCCGCCAGAACCACCGCAAGTCCGATCGCCGTCACCGTGTCCGGCCGATCGGCGAAAACCAGCCAGCCCAGGACCGTCGCACTGATCAATTGGGTATAGGCCAGCGGCGTCAGCGTCGCGGCCCTGGCAAAACCGAACGCCATGATCGCCAGCAGGTTGCCGATTGCCGAAGCCACACCGGACCCGAACAACAAATCCGGCGCCTGCAGGCCAAGCCCCATCATCTCGGTCCAGACGAAAGGGGTCAAAAGCAGCGCACCAAACGCCAATTGCCCGGCCAACTGGCCCAGCGCCGGACCGACAGCCCGCGCCCAGCGCGTCGCCGTCAGATAGGCGCCATAAAAACACCCCGCCGCCAGCGCCCAGACTATCCCGGGGGCCATGGCAAAGCCCGGCTTGACGACCAGAAGGACTCCGGCAAAGCCGACAGCAACGGACGCCCATTCCAGGTGCCGCACGGTTTCACCCAGGACCGCTCGGGCCAGGATCGTCGCGACAACGGGCCCGACGAAAAACGCACCGAACGCATCGGCAAGCGGAACCTGTCTCTCAGCTGTAATGATACAGGTGATGGCGCTGCACAGAAGCGTTCCGCGCACCGCCTGGGCAAGCCAGAACCGGCGATCGGCTCCCCGGAAATGACCGAGCGCGAGAGCCAGCGGCACAACCAGGATCGCGCCAAGCACAAACCGGGCCCAGGTCAGGGCGGGCGCGGAATAGTCCGTGCTTTCCATGGCAAGCTTGGCAAAGGCATCGCCCAGCGGAATGAACAACATGCCGACGATCATCAAGGTCGCCGCTTTCAGCACCCGTTCGTCTGATCGGGTCGACTGGCCCGACTGACCGGCCTCGCTCATCGACGGGCCCCAACGAAGGATCGGGATCTCCGGCGCGCACCAAACCTGACTTGACTATGCACTCTTTCGTTTCCCGCCCCGGCCGACTGACCCTCCGGGGATAGCAGACAATCACGGCCGGGCAAAGGACCACGGCCGCGTCCCATGTTCAGCGGCGCTCACTTTCCAGAACTGCGCGGTTGCGGTCATTCGGATCGCGCAATACCGGCACCACGTCATGCACCCGCAACCCGCTCCAGTCCGCATGTGGCATCAGAACCTCGCGTTCGCCGGGAATTTCCCGCCCCTCCCGACCGATCTGGATCTTGACCAGACGATGGTCCGGGCGCAGCAGGCGGACGAACGGATCGTCGCTCACTGAAATCCAGACAATCCGTGCCTTGTCCTCGATCCAGTCCCGGCCAACCGCCGGCGGTGGCGTTCCGCTCAGGGCTCCGGCGATGCCCTGCCCGAAAAAGGCCAGTGCCGCCGCAGTCAGCATACCGCCGACAATCATCTGGATCGTGCCGCCGGCAAGCCCGATTGTGGCGGATGTGCCGGCAAGGGCGCTTTGTGCAGGATCCTCCGCCAGATAGAGAACCTCGACCGGATCGCCGACGGCAAGCGTCTTCCAGAGGCTCTTCGACACCAGGACGCGATCACGCGGCCATATCCTGCCATCGATCTCGAGCGTATAGTCCAGATAGTGATGATAGCGGGTCGACTGTCCGGCCCTGCGCTCATCGGACCGGACCGTGACCCGTTCGCAATAAAGGTTCGCAACCGCTGCGACGCCGCGCAACCCGCGCCGGCTCAGGAGGGCCGACCTGACAGTGGCCCGGAACCCGATTGCGATCAGAAACGCGCCGAAGGACAAAGCGGCGGCCGCGGCAATGACCGGCAGCCAGACGAACAACAGATCTGTCAAAAAAGCCTCCCATTGGAAACGGTATTTGCGTTGGTGACGTCGCTGTCAGGTGTGGGCTGCCCCCGAGATCCGCGAGTATTTTTGTGTATCATTTGTATCGGGCGGGATGGGCGTCGCGACGGCGACCAATTCTGAAGCCCGCCATTGTCTCGCAACCCTCCGTTTACGCTGTGACCAGGCCACGGTCGTACTTGCCTTGCCGCGCGTTGAAAATGTTATGCCGCATACCCAAATCATATTCAGGCTTACTCCTGATAATCGGGAAATCCCCTTGACCTCTTTGCTGCCCGCGACTTCTTGCGATCTGCCGAACGAAACCCGCGCGGTCACACTTCAAACCGACGACGAAACCCACCGGCCTCATCCTGAGGTGCCCGGGAATCCGGGCCTTGAAGGACGATCCAGTGCACGCCACCCGTCCTTCGAGGCTCCGCTGCGCTTCGCGCCTCGGGATGAGGTCGAGAATATCTGCGATCGTCGCGATTGCAGAGGGAGATCCGATTCCCTCTCGTCCCGGATCGGCTCTAAAGCCACCGTGGCAATTTGCCTGGCCCTTGGCCTCTGTCTTTCCCCGGCAGCTCAGGCCGGAAAGGAGCAAGACCCGGGGAAAGCCGTCTCGCAGGCCCCCCTGTTTGAAAGCGTCGACGATCTCAGAACCATTGCGGTCATCACCAACCGGTTGAAACAAAGGCGGCAGCCGCTCGCCAGTCGCTTCGGAGGCGGGCGCGGACCATTGCGGCATGTAAGCTGCTCGGTGTCGCGCACCCGGATCCCGGGATTGCAGCCGCTGGCCGACACCGTGTCCTTCCACGTGCCGCAGAGTATCGATATCGTGGAGACCGTCGAGGAATTCGAGCCGGAAACCTTCTGGCGGGGGTTTGCCGCCGCAGCAGGCGACAAACGACCGACCCTTTACGTGCACGGATACCGCGTCGGCTTCGCCAAGGCCTGCCGCCGCGCGGCCCGGCTGCAGGACAATCTCGGTTTGGAAGGCCGGCTGGCAATCTTTTCCTGGCCATCGGACGGCACCGCGCTGGGCTATTCCAAGGACGAGGCCAACGTCATCTGGAGCATTCCCGACCTGCAGGCGACGATCGAGCGCATGGCCGAGACGTTCGGGGCCAGCGGGTTCAACGTCGTTGCCCACAGTCTCGGCGCGCGCGGCGTGATCGGGGCGCTGTTGCGCGCGAAATCCGGCCCCGATGCCACCAAACCGCTGCTCAACCGGCTGATCCTGATCGCGCCGGACGTGGACGCCGGCATTTTCGCGCAACATGCGAGCGCGGTTACCGCCCGCGCCGAAACAACATCGCTCTATGTTTCCGAACGCGACGCACCGCTTGCCCTTTCGCGCGAGGTGCACGGATATCCGCGGCTCGGCGAAAAGGGGCCGCATCTGAAGGGCCTGGACGGAATTGAAACCATCGATGTCACGGATCTGAACCTTTCGACGCCGACCGGCCACCTCTACCATCTGTTCAATGGCGCGGTCATCGACAGCCTGCGCAAGCGTGTCGAGGGCGATTGAAGGCAGGCAGTGCCCGGGAAACCACGTCCCGGCAATCGATCGGGCTCCGCACCGGCGGTCCACGCACCGATTGAAGATCCTCACAACGACAGTGACAACGGATCGTGCCGGGTTTCCACTTCCCCCGAACGGGCCAATCCATCCGCATATCTACATCTTTTCCGACCGCACGGTTGCGTCTACACTGCAATGGCTTCACACAGTCCCATTGTATGCCATTAGAAGGAGCGCGCGCCGTGCCCGAACAACTTCTCAAGCACAATGTCCAGTGGGCCACCGCCAAACAGGAAGAGGACCCGGAATATTTCTCCCGGCTGGCCGCGCTGCAAAAGCCGCGATTCCTGTGGATCGGCTGTTCCGACAGCCGGGTGCCGGCGAACGTGATCACCGGGCTTGAACCCGGCGAGGTGTTCGTGCACCGCAATGTCGCCAATCTGGTGCACAGCGGCGATCTCAATCTCCTGTCGGTTCTGCAATATGCGGTGGAAACCCTGGAGGTTGAGCACATCATCGTTTGCGGCCATTACGGATGCGGCGGCGTGACGGCGGCAGTCGATGGCGGCCGGCACGGCCTCATCGATCACTGGCTGCAGCCGATCCGCGACGTCGCCGAGGCCCACGAGGAGGATCTGGCGCCGTTTGCCGATGAGACCGCGCGCCTGAATCGCCTGTGCGAACTCAGCATCAAGGCCCAGGTACGCAACCTGTCGCACACGCCGATCATCCAGTCGGCCTGGCAGGCGGGCAAGGATCTGACCGTTCACGGCTGGGCCTACGGCCTCAGCGACGGTCTGTTGCGCGACCTGAAATGCGGCGGCGGGACCCGAAAAATTCCGCATCGTCCCGGCGCTGGCGAGGCCGGCACGTGCGGGTGCGGCGGCGACCATTCGCAATAGCCCCGACAGGCTTCATTGATTTGCCGACCCCGGCAGTCCACCGACAGAGTCGTGCAGGGTTCCGGTCCGGCCTCAAAGCGCGCCGGCCGTCTGCACGAGAATTCCGGTGATGGTCACGGGAACCAGGATGCGCACCAGCCACAGCCAGGCGATCCCGGTCCGGGTCACGCCAAAATCCGTCTCGCGGAGGACGAACGCGCGCTCCATCTTCCAGCCGACATAAAGGGCCGTCAGAATTCCCGTTATCGGCAAAAGGAAATTGGAAACGCCATAGTCTACGGCTTCCAGGATCCCGAGCGATCCGATGCGAATATGGCTCAGAACACCATAGCCCAGAGCCGAGGGCACTCCGAGCAGGAACACGCAGATTCCCATACCGACGGTTGCCCGCCACCGGGGTATCCGCAGCCTGTGCGTGAGCGCGGCGACGGGAATTTCCAGCAATGCAACCATTGATGTCAGCGCCGCGGTGGCCAGCAAAAAGAAGAAAACAGCGCCGACAAACGCGCCGGCGGGCATTTTCAGAAACACCTGAGGCAGCGTGACAAACGCCAGTTCCGGGCCGGCGGCCGGATTGCCCCCCAGGGCAAAGACGGCCGGGAAAATCGCCAGTCCGGCGACGAGCGCGAAAAATGTGTCCCCTGCAGCGACGATCGCAGCGGAGGCAGGCAGCGAAAATGTCCGCGGCATGTAACTTCCGTAGGTTACGAAAAACGCCATACCCATCCCGAGAGTAAAGAACGCCTGGCCGAGGGCCGCCGCGTAAACCCCGGGTTTGTCCAGCACCGTCCAATCGGGCGTGAGAAGAAATCCGACGCCGGCGTCGGATCCGGGAAGGGTAAGCGCATAGGCGGCAAGCACGATGATAATGAAGGCGAGAAAAGGGATAAGCATTCGGTTGAGACGTTCGATTCCCCGTCGCACACCGCCTGCGATAACAAGGGCCGCTGCCGCCAGCGTCATGGCCTGCCAGGCGATGGGTTCCGCACTCTGAGATATGAACTGCTCGAAGTACCCGCCGTAATCCACTCCGGCCGCGCGCCACAAAGCCCCTGTCGCCGATCCGGCAAAGTATTTCAAGGCCCAACCGGCAATGACGGCGTAATAACTGAGCAGGAGGATTGCCGCCAGCACTCCGAACCAGCCGACGACACGCCACCCGCCGGTTTTGCCATCCGTCTCATAGGCGCTGATCGCATCGCCGCGTGCGTGCCGGCCGATCGCCAGTTCCGCGATCATCAGCGGGACGCCTATCAGGAAAACGAAGGCGAGATAGATAAGCAGAAAGACCGCGCCGCCATTCTCGCCCGCAACGTAGGAAAACCGCCAGATATTGCCGATTCCGACCGCGCCGCCGATCGTCGCCAGGACGAAACCGTAGCGGCTGCCCCACTGTTCGCGCTGCGGCTTCATGGGATTTGCATCACCAGCCATGTCATGCAACCGCCGGGATCGGTTTCCTGTTCAACCGTCCCTGACGAAGGCAGGCACGGCCGCGATCGGCGAGGGTTCGGTCTCCGGAAACGAATTCTCCGGTTTTGAAAAATACGACGGCGTTCATCGTCTCGGACATGGTCGGGGTGCGCTTCGTTGAGTGAATTCGATCAAACCTGCGCCACTATGTCTGAGCTTAGTTCGACCGAATTGTTCTGTGTCAATAACCGGCCGTTCGGCTTCGCCAAATTGCAACGACGCCAAGTGCAGATGCAACGATGCAGAGGAGACCTACATGGCCGCCCGCCATATCGCCGCACGCGCCGGGACAGGTGACGCGATAGTCCGTATCCGCACTCTCGACAAGATGTCCGGGGCAATCGGATTGGAACGCGGGTTTCCGGCAGCCGGATCAGCCAATGGCGGGCTCCCCCGGTTCCGCGACGTCGCCCTATCGCGTCTCGGAAAGACCATTGCCAGGCCGCGGGGCCAATGATGCTGGAGATTGTCTCCATCTCCGTGTTCTACGAAGTCGCCGCCCTGCTCGTGCTTGCGGCCGGAGTCGGCCTTGTCGGCGTCCTTCTGCGACAGCCGCTGATCGTGAGTTTCATTGCCGTCGGCATACTGGCCGGGCCGTCCGTGCTGGGCCTCGTCCGTTCGCAGGAGCACATCAATCTGCTTGCGGAACTCGGTATCTCCATTCTCCTGTTCCTTGTCGGCCTCAAGCTCGACATCCGGCTGGTTCGCTCCCTCGGACCTGTCGCCCTGATGACCGGTTTGGGACAGGTTGCATTCACCTCAATCATCGGTTTTTTCATAGGGCTCGCCCTCGGCCTCGACACAATAACCAGCCTGTACGTTGCGGTGGCGCTGACGTTTTCCAGCACAATCATCATCGTCAAACTGCTCTCCGACAAACGCGAGATCGACTCCTTGCACGGCCGCATCGCGCTCGGATTCCTGATCGTCCAGGATCTCGTGGTCGTGTTGGCGATGATCGCACTCTCGGCCGTCGGCGTGGGAACCCGGGCGAATGCCGCCGCGGGTGATATCGCACTGATATTCGGCTCCGGGTTCGCCATGCTGGTCTTCGTCGGCCTGTTTATCCGCTTTGTCGCGGAACCGTTGGTCGAACGGTTGGCACGGGCGCCGGAACTTCTCGTCTGTTTCGCCATCGGCTGGGCCGCGCTTTTCGCGGCCGCCGGCGACCTTTTGGGTTTCAGCATGGAACTCGGCGGCCTTCTGTCCGGCGTTTCCCTGGCGTCCACGCGTTTGCGCGAGGCCATGGCTGCCAGGCTCGCGCCGCTGAGGGATTTCCTGCTTCTGTTTTTCTTCATCGCACTCGGCGCCCACCTCGATCTTTCGCTGGTTGGCGAGCAGGCGCCAGCCGCCGCCCTGTTTTCGGTTTTCGTTCTGATCGGAAATCCGCTTATCGTGCTCGTGATCATGGGCGCACTGGGATACCGCAAGCGGACCGGTTTTCTCGCCGGCCTCACGGTCGCTCAGATCAGCGAGTTTTCGCTCATTTTCATGGCCATGGGCGTCTCGCTGGGTCATGTGGGGCTGGACGCTCTCGGACTGGTGACGCTGGTCGGCGTCACTACGGTGTCCCTGTCAACCTACATGATTACCAACTCACACCTGCTTTACGCCTGGCTGGAACCGCTGCTTGGCCCCTTCGAAAGAGCGGGAACCCCGCGTGAAGCCGAAGAACAGGAAATGTCGACGACAGACCGTTATGACGTGCTCCTGTTCGGGCTCGGCCGCTTCGGCGGTGCGATCGCGCAGCGCCTCAGGGCAAGAGGGCTGCGTGTTCTGGGCGTCGATTTCAATCCGGCAGTCGTACGGCGTTGGCACACCGAAGGACTGGAGGCGATCTATGGCGACGCAACCGACCCGGAATTTGTCGCGCATCTGCCGCTTGCCGGCGTCGAATGGGCTGTATCGACGGTGCCGGAGCACGAAACCGGGATCGTCCGGGACGATTCGCGCGTGGCATTGACCCACGCGCTGCGGGACCTGAACTTCCCTGGCCGGATTGCGATCACGTCAAACCGGAAAGAAGACTGGGACATGTTGCGCGCAGGCGGCGCCGACCTCATCCTGCATCCGTTTCAGGACGCCGCCGATCAGGCCGCGAACCTTCTGACCGGCCAACGGCATCCGCCGAGATTTGAGGTCATCGAACCCGAGGATCAGAAAGAGCTGCTGTCGTGATCGACATGCATCCCGATCCGCAGGCCCCGCAAGCGGATCGAACT
>JGI12316J15310_10000484_pt3 | contig 13893 bp, 17 predicted proteins | sample MarCyaLeptolynsp_FD_15310 | JGI IMG/M metagenome (IMG submission 15310)
GGCGTGCGACATGACGAAATCCCGTTCGGAAGGATGCGCGGAGCTGGCTTCCTGCCCGGTCAAGCGCGCTCACGCCACGGGCTGAAGCCATTTTCATGTCCTTCGGATTTGACCGGCTTGCTCCTCCTCTGCGTTGCGAAAGGCTTGAAAATGAATCCCATTCCCAGCGCTTCCCAGTCTTGACGAGACGCAAGCCGCCTCAAACCACTTCGGCCTCATTTGTGGGTCCCGACTCCAGGTCCGGCGAGGATCGCCGTGCTGAACTGGATCAGCTAGCCGCACTCGGCCGCAGCGGCCGGGTAGAGCAGGAAGACGCGGTCATCGCTTTGCATGAGGTCCGGCGAAAAGTCATCGCCCTCGACGATCAGATAGTCGACGATCGACAGGCGCAGGTTCTGGCCGCGGTCGGTGAATTGGATACGGCCGCCATCACCTTCGGTTCCGCAAAACCCGTTGGCGCCACAATAGGCGAAGCTCTGGTAGAACCGCCCGTCTCTGAGCGTGAATGCAAATTTCAGCACGACCGCATAGCCGTCCGGGCGCATGGTCGGATCCGCGCTGAACCAGATACGCGCAACCTTCTGTCCGGGATGCCTGGCAAGATGATCCGCCGAATAGACACGCGCAAAGCAAGACCCATCGGCGAACCTTTCGACAAAGCCTTGCGCGTTGGCGATCCCCAATCCTGCAATCGGACCGGCGGTTACCAGCACGGCTGCCAGAGCTTTCCAACCTGCAAAAAATGGTCGTGTTCCGTTCACCGAGTGCTCCTTCCGAGGTCTTTTTGATGATCTCTGCAACGGCGCAGCATAGCATCTTGACCGGGCACAGGGTTTGGCAAACCGTTTGTCTGTTCCCGATCCTACCTATCCAAGAGGCCGGAGGCTTAACCAATGTCTATCAAAACCAGCAACACCCGCGTTGTCGGAACTTTCATTGACGCTTTTAACGCGGCTGATCTCGAGACCATGGCTTCCTGTCTTGCCGAAACGCTCGTGGCGGAGGTAACACAAAGAGACGGCAGCACGACGCAGGTTGAGGGGCGGGATTCCTATATGAATCTCATCGCGCAATTGGATATCGGAACCGTGCAACCGAAACTGACAATCACCCAGATTGCCGACGTCAATGACGACAAGGTGCTGGTGATGATCGAGGTCAAGGCGGTGCGCAAGGAGCGGCGGCTGCACAATTTTGCAGCCTATCTCATGACTATCCGGGATCTGAAAATAGCGCGGATCTGGATGGTCGAGGCGCTGCCAGAGGAAAGCGACACATTCTGGTCCGCATGAAACGGGGTGGCCAAAGGATTTCGACCGGAAATTTCAGGAAAGGTTGTGGCTGCCCAGCATGTTTCAAACACGCATCAAGGCGCTGAATAAAATGGTATTTTCAGGTTTATCCGCGCACGCATACCTGCTCGGTTTGGCAGCGAAAAATGGTTCTTCTAAAATTTGAAGCAAAACGGAGCTGCGGCCTGAACGAAGTATCAGGGAGACTGAGATACCTTATGCATACATTACATGGAGGGACGGCGGACTAGCATTCTTCTGGTGATGTTGCCTTGCTGTAGTACCCACTTTGTGCGGCGGAGTCCTCGGGCTCCGCCGCTGTTCATTCGGCTCAGCTCTATCTTCAAAGTGCGACTTTCAGGAACTGACCGTTTTTCGCGTCCGACAGTTCGGCCGTGTCGAGTGCGGCCTGAAGGAGTGCGCCGTGGGCGAAATCCGGTTCAGGTCTTTGCTTGTTCAGGATGGCGTCGACGAACCGTTCATAGACGGTCGGAACCGGACCGGCTGCAACCTCCTGCCAATGGCCTTTGGTCAGGTCCGCGCCCCGGCAGATGCGCAAGCTCTCCTCGCGTCTTTCAAACAGGACCTCCAGGCCGCCCTTGTCTCCATAAAGGCGCAGGCGCAGGTCATTGAGGTGGCCGGAGGCGAAGCGAGTCGCGGTGATCGTTCCGAGCGCCCCGTTTTCCAGTTCCGCCTGCATGGTGAAGCTGTCATTGGCGTCGAGCGGATAGTCGCCGATGCGGTTGCCCTTTGCCTTGTCGAATGTCTTCAGGCGGCACGACAGTTCCGAAACCGGGCTTTGGGCGGCAAAGGTGGCGAAATCCAGAATGTGAATACCGACGTCGCCGAGGACACCTTTCGATCCGTGTTCGCTCGACAAGCGCCACAGCCACTGGCTCTCGGTGCGCCAGTCGCCCCAGGCCGGCTGGGTCAGCCAGCTTTGCAGATAGGATGCCTCGAAATGCCTGAGCGCACCGATTTCTCCATTGGCAACCAGCTGCGCCGCCTTCTGCAGAACGGCGACATCCCGATAGCTCAGGTTGACCATGCCGATGACGCCCTTGTCCCGTGCCAGAGCGGTCATTTCAGAGGCGTCCGTTACATTGGTCGCCAGCGGCTTTTCGCACAGAACATGTTTCCCTGCTGCGAGAAGCTGCATTGTTGTCGGATGGTGGGCGGCGTCCGGGGTTACATTCGAAACGGCATCGAATTCACCCCAGGCTATTGCGTCTCCAAGATCCTCGAACCGGTGCGGGATCACGTATTTGTCACAAAATTCGCCGAGCATGTCCGGACGGCGGTCGACACCCGCGACGATCTCCACCGCCGGGTTTTTCTGAAAGGCGGTGGCGTGATTTCCCGCCATGTTGCCCGTTCCCAGAATGAGAAGGCGGATCGGGCGATCAAGAGAGGACATGGGACACTCCGTCCTGCTGTGAAACCGGACCCGGTGCTGCACGCCGGGTCATTGACTTGTCAGCTCAGCGGAAGCCTTCTTCGCCGTCGGCGTGAAGCTTCGGGCCGCGTTCCTCGATCTCCTCAGGTGCAGCCTCGACCGGAACGTTCGGTGCAGCATTGGGATCTTCAACACGTGCCATCGGGTTGAAGGCCCATTTGACGCCGTTCTTCAGAACGGTCTGCACTGTCGCGTCGTGATAGGTCGGATAGGTTTCATGCCCGGGACGGAAATAGAAGATATTCCCGGCCCCGCGCTTGTATGTCAGCCCTGAGCGGAAAACCTCACCGCCCTGGAACCAGCTGATGAAGACGGTTTCCAGCGGCTCCGGCACGCCGAACGGTTCGCCGTACATTTCTTCCATCTCCAGTTCGAAACTGTCCGGCAGGCCCTTGGTGATCGGGTGATTGCGGCTGGTGACCCAGAGACGTTCGCGCTCGCCCGCCTCGCGCCAGGTCAGATTGCAGGGACTGCCCATCAGCCGTTTGAACGGTTTGGCGAAATGGGCCGAGTGCAGGAACATCATGCCCATGCCCGACCAGACCGCATCGCAGACCCGGTCGACGACGTGGTCGGCAACATCACCGTGGGCAGCGTGACCCCACCAGACCAGCACGTCCGTTTCGGCGAGGCGCGCCTCGGTCAACCCGTGTTCCGGGTCCTGCAAGGTCGCCGTTTCCGCGCTGATCTCCGGGTCGGCATTCAGCGCATCGGCGATGCATTGATGCATGCCGTCCGGATAGGTGCGGGCGACGATTGCATTGTGCTGCTCATGGACGTTCTCGCCCCAGACCAGGGTTCTGATCGGCATGGCCGTTTCTCCAGGTTCAGTCGATATTTCAGGAAGGGCGCCACATTTTCAAAGCGCTTTGAGTAGCGCTAACACGCCATTTTTTGAGTGTCAATTGGTAAGCGATCAAGCAGGCGGATCAAGGAGGCGGACCGTGTGACGGCGCGCCGCATGGCGTTGTGAAGGATATAAAGTTAAACAAACCATACTATATGGTATGTTTTGGAGGTTGATATGAATGTTCTTCTCATGATTGCGGGCGTCCTTTCCGGGCTGACGTTTCTGATCCATACGTTTCTGGGGGGACGGGATATCGCGGTGCCGTTGCTCAGTGCTCCCGATCTCAAACCCGTACCGAAATATGTGAGCTATTACTGCTGGCACATTGCCACGATCGTTCTCGCGGCCATGGCGGTGATGTATGCGCTTGCAGCGCTCTTTCCGCAAAGCTGGGAACTTGGATGGACGGCGACAGGCCTGGCCCTGGCCTTCTGTTTCCTGGGATTGGCGCTTCCCCCATTGAAGAAACAATCCTACAAGGCAATGCCGCAAGGTTGGCTCTTTCTGCCGATCGCGTTGCTGGGCATTGCCGGTGGAGTTTGATGGAGCCAAGAAAGCGATTTGCGAAGAAGGACTGGCTTGACCTGGGTCTTGAGCATCTTGCCCGGGACGGCGGTGCCGCGCTGACGGTCGATGCCCTGTGTGAAGCCGCAAGCCGGACACGCGGGTCCTTCTATCACCACTTCCAGGACCATGGCGTCTTTCTGGAGGCGTTGTTCCTGGAGTGGAAGCAGCGCAACACGCTGGACGTGGCGGACGCGATCATGCGGCAGCCGCAGGACAAGCGCGCACAAACCCTTTCCGATATTGCCAACATGCTCGATCAGGATCTGGAGAGGGCGGTGCGCCAGTTTGCCCAATCCAACGCGATCGCGCGGACAATCGTTCATGAAGTCGATGAGATCAGGACGGAGTTTGTCGTCGGTCTTTACCAGGATGCCGGTCTGGCACCCGAGCTCGCAAGGGAAATCGCCCAGCTGGAATACGCTGCCTATGTCGGCAGTCAGATCGTCTGGCCGAACATGACGACCGATGACAGGATCCGACTCGACCAGCGGTTCGCATCCATGGTGGCAAAGGCGTTCGGTTCGATCACGCGAACGTGAACGCTAACTCTTCTTCAACGGCCTGCTGATATCCTGCGTGCAATCCGGACCCTCAGGAAACGGAAACGAACATGCTCGCACTACGCCAACCCATCACTGCCGTCGTCATCGTCTTCTGGTTCTTTTTCTGGCTTTTGAACGGGCTCGACAAGTTTTTCGCAAGACAGGATGTCGGGTTCCTGCGCTGGTGGGGCAATCACCGGGTCGAAAAGTTCACCATGTATTTCGACAGGCTTGCCCTGGACCCCGCGTTCGTCCAGGCAACACTGATCTTTGCCGGGATCGTCGAATTTGCGGCGGCGGGGTTCTTCGTCTGGGCCGGGGTTCGCCTGATGCAAGGCAGGCCGGGCGTTGCCTATCGCACCGACCTTGCGATCACTGTCTCGATCGTGGTTTTTCTGGGCTTCACGATCTTCGACGTCATCGTCGGCGACCGCGCGGAGCTGCTGGAGCATTCCACCTATATCGGCGTGCTGCTGGTGTCCTTCCTCGCAGTCGCGGCGGAGAGCTTCTTCCACCATCTGCGGGATCTCGACAGCCAGAGCACGCTGAACAGGCAGTTTCCTCCGAACGCTCAGTAGCCCAGGGTCAGGGCACCCTTGCGGCGCGGGTCCGAAAAGCCGGCAAGCACGCCATCGACACTCATGATCGACTGGGTCGAGCCCATGGCGTTCTTGACGGCAACCTTGTGGCCCCTTTCCTCAAGCAGCCTGACCGTGTCCGGCGAGATGCCTTCCTCGATGCGGATCTCGTCGGGGAGCCACTGGTTGTGAATGCGCGGCGCGACCGTGGATTCGGCAATGTTCATCTGGTGATCGACGATGTTGAGAATGATCTGCAGTGTCGTGGTGATGATGCGGCTTCCGCCCGGCGAGCCGGTTGCCAGATGAAAGGCACCGTCCTTGAACACAAGCGTTGGGCTCATGGAGGACAACGGGCGCTTGCCGGCTTCGACCGCGTTGGCCGTGCCGCCAATCAGTCCGTAGGCGTTCGGGACACCGGGCTTTGCAGAAAAGTCGTCCAACTCGTTGTTCAGAAGAACGCCTGTGCCGTCGGCGGTGAGCCCGGAGCCATAGGAGAAATTCAGCGTATAGGTGTTCGAAACCGCGTTGCCGTCCTTGTCGACAACCGAATAATGCGTGGTTTCGTTGCTTTCATAGGGGAGCGGGTCGGCCGGTTTGACGTCTTCGGACGGGCGCGCTGCGTCCATCTTGATGGTCTTTGTCAGCTCTGCGGCATAGTCTGGCGACGTCAGCCCGTTAACAGGGACGCTGACATAGTCCGGATCGCCCAGATACTTGGACCTGTCCGCATAGGCAAGGCGCATCGCTTCCGACATGGCATGGATCGAATCGGCGGAGTTCGGGCCAAACTCGTTCATCGGAAAGTTCTCGAGAATGTTCAGGATCTGGACGATGTGAACCCCGCCGGACGACGGTGGCGGCATGGAGGCAATCTCGTAGCCGCGATAGGAACCGGTCACCGGTTCGCGCCAGACAGGCTCGTAGCTCGCGAGGTCTTCAACGGTCATGCTGCCGCCGGCCGCCTGCACCTTCTTCGCGATTTTTTCAGCCACGTCCCCCGTGTAAAAACCATTGGCGCCCTTTTCCGATATCAGCTCGAGCGTTCCGGCCAGATCTGCCTGTACGAGCGTTTCGCCGGGCTGGTAGGGAACACCGCCCGCCTTGAAGAAAATCTCGGCCGTGGCCGGGTCACCGGTGAGGCGCTCGGCTCTCGCTGCGAGGGCGTCCGACAGGCTCGATGTCACGGTGATGCCAGATCCGGCGAGTTCGATTGCAGGGGCCACAAGCTCCTGCCAGGTCACATTTCCGCTGCCGTGCTTTTCAAACGCCTCGGCAAAGCCGGCGACTGTTCCCGGCACCCCGATCGCAAGGCCTGAAAAACGCGATTTCTGCTTGTCCGGCTCGCCGTCCGGTCCGAGGAACATATCCTTAAAAGCGCCTGCCGGTGCCTTTTCCCGGTAATCGAGTGCATGGGTTTCGCCGCTTTCGGCCATATGGATCATCATGAAGCCGCCACCGCCGAGATTGCCCGCGCGGGGAAGCGTGACCGCCAGCGCGAAACCGGTTGCGATGGCAGCGTCAACCGCATTGCCGCCTTTCCTGAGGATCTCGATGCCAACCGCAGTCGCGACGGCTTCCTGGCTGGCGACCATCCCATTTTGCGCGGTGACCGGATGGAACAGGTCCGTCTGGGAATAGATCGGCGCGGTCTGTGCAAAAGCGTGGACCGGGGTCAGCGTCAAAACTGCTGCCGCTGCGGCGCAGATCGCGATTTTCAAGCGTCGAGCCATGTCATTCTCCCATGTCATATCGATGAGACTGTGTAGAAACCTCAGGTGCAGTAAAGCACAAACTCATCTGTGAGTTGAGGTGTTTCAGTCTGGTTTGATCCACCGCAAGGCCGGTGTCCGGCAGGTGCGTCACTCTCACTTGTGTGATTTGGTGCACGATTACAAGGAGGCTTTCATGTTCGGGTGCCCGCGCAGCCATAGTCCAGCCGCACAAACGATGCTTCTGCAGACCGTTCCGGGCCTCGCGGCCCTGGCGCTTGTTCTGTCGATGAGTTCAGCGCCTGCACTGGCGGCTGACCCGGCCACCGGCAAAACACTGGCGCTGCAGTGGTGTGCATCCTGTCACCTGGTTTCCGACGATCAGCCAACCGCTGCCAGTGTTTCCCTGCCGAGTTTCTATGACATCGCCAAGGATCCCGACTGGACGCAGGCATCGCTTGCCACCTTCCTGAAAGACCCGCATCCGAAAATGCCGAACATGACGCTTGGCAATGTCGAGATTGCCAATCTGGCCAGTTACATCAATTCGCTCTCGCCGGAGTGACGGTCGGGGCTTGGAAAGGCCTCACAGGCTGCGTGCGGTATCAAATGTCGAATTGCGCGCGCATGGCTGCGTGATAGGAACCGGCGTAAGTCTCGTCATCAGCCTCGAAGACTTCGTCGGGCAATCCGGTATTGAACACGCGGATATCGACAACACGATCGGTCATCGTGCTGCTTGCCAGAATGTGGTCGAGCGCCTGGCCTTTCCCGCGATGAATGACCGTTTGCCGGTCGGGCAGAGAGAGCGAAGCATCCAACTGGAACAGTCTGCGGTGTGCCCAGTCAGGTGATGCGGTGTCATCCGGATCTGCGCGCAGGAGGCGCAGCGTACCGGTTTCGCCGGTCGCATTGAAGTCACCCGTAAGAACGATCTGCGCGCGCTCGTCCCGGTCGAAAAGTGCTTCGACAGCGAGGCGCAGTTCCAGCGCCTGAGCGCTCTGTTTCAGGACCGAGAGCAGATAGCCTTCCGCCCAGGCTGATGTGGTTTTCCAGGCTCGCTCCGCAGTCTTGCCGCCCCGGATCATTGCGGCGATCGGTGCGCGCAAATGCACCACGAAAAGATGCAGGGGTTTCAGCCCGCCAACATCGATCTCGGACCTCAGGATCGGGCGTTCGAAGGTGACGTGCTGCGGCGTGTCGTAACCGGGTTCCGCGGTTGACGGCTGCCAGAGCGGGGCGTTGGCACGGAGCTGAAACAGGCTTTCGTGTGCCGGGATCGGGTATCGTGACAAGATGACGAGGTTGTGCTTGTCTCCCGGCCCTTTCCCGGGCGCGCGTTCGCTGGCAGCGCGGTGAAAGGTTTCGTAAGCCGTGCCGGCGAGCAACAGATCGAGCGCAAGAAACTGGCGTTGCGGTGCACCCTTTACCTTTTGCGCATTGACTTCCTGAAGGCAGAGGATGTCTGCTTCCAGTTCTTCGATCCTCGGACGCAAGGCCTCGACCCGCGGTCTTAGTCCAGAGGGATCAAAGCGGTCATCTCCGTAGGACTCGATATTGAAAGTGGCCAGTTTCATGTCGCCAGACCCTGAGACAATTCAGTTGCTTAACGATAGCGGTTTCGTTCGTTAAGTGATAGGCAGACTGGTGAAGTTGAGGGAATTCGAGGTCTTCATGACAACAGACAAGTGCCCATGCGGGAGCGGGAAAAGTCTTTCTGCATGCTGTGGTCCCTTTCTTTCCGGCCTGGCCAGCGCCGATACGGCGGAGGCCCTCATGCGCTCCCGTTATTCGGCCTATGTCACGTTGAACATTGCCTATCTGAAGGCAACCTTGTGGCCAAAGCACCAGGATGGGTTCAACGAAACGGCAACGGCGCAATGGGCCCGGGAAAGCCACTGGACCGGGTTGAGTGTTCTGGACGTTCAGAAAGGCAACAGCACTGATCGGGAAGGGATTGTGCTGTTCGAGGCGACGTATCTTGCCGGCGGCAGGCTGAACACACACCGCGAACGCAGCCGGTTCCGGAAAAAGGCTGGCCGCTGGTACTACGTTGAGGCCATCGCGGATTAAAGGAGTTGCCGAACCGGCAACTCCTTCAGCGGCTCTGGCCTAGTTTCGCCCGGCCATGACACCGCCATCGACATCCCAAATGGAACCCGTCACCCAGCCTGCTTCGTCCGACAGCAGGAAGTCGACGGCAGAGGCAACGTCTTCCGCGGTCCCGATGCGTCCGATGGGGTGAAAGGCGTCAAATCCCTGTTTCAGGGTCTCCGAGATCCGGTCTTCCGGGATAAAAGCGCTGTAGATCGGTGTTTCAACGACTGCGGGCGCGACCGCATTGACGCGAATGCCCTGATCGCCGAGCTCCATCGCAAGGTGTTGCGTGAATGCATGCAGGCCAGCCTTCGCCATCGAATAGGCTGACGAAGGTGTCGCCTTGATCGCCTGGTGCGCCCACATTGACCCGAGGTTCACCACTGACCCCTTTCCTGTCTCTGACATTTTCCGGGTCGCGGCCTGTGTGATCAGGAAGGTTCCGCGATTGAAGGCATGATAGAGGTCGAAGTCCTCACCTGTGTGGTCCATGAACGGTTTGGGACTGAAGTATCCCGCGGCATTGACCAGATACCCAAGCGGCCGGTCCAGAGCCTCGATCCTGTTGACCAGCCCGTGTACCTCTTTCGACCTGGTTACATCCGCCTGCCACGTCTCAACCTTCGCCTCGTGGCGTGTCTCCAACTCGGCACGCGCGGACGCGAGCTTGTCCGGATTGCGTCCGATGAGGATCAGCGGAATGCCGCGAGCCGCGAGGCGATGCGCTGTTGCCAGACCCATGCCAGAGGTTCCGCCTTGAATGATTGCAATGCTTGTCGTCACAGTCAGTCTCCATCTGTTGTCAGATTAATTTATCTATCTACTGATAGGTAGATTGAATGATCGAGATATCGGTGTTGCGCTTTGTGATGTCAAGGCCTATCTATCAGTTGATAGATATGGAGAATGATCCATGACCGCTGCCCCTGCAGACACAGAAGAAAAAATCCTTGATCTTGCGGAAAAACTCATCCGGCAGAACGGTTACAACGGGTTCAGCTTCCGGGACATTGCTTCCGGCGTTGGCGTGAAGAGTTCGAGCGTGCACTACTATTTTCCGACCAAAGCTGATCTTGGCGCCAGGGTTGCCAGACGGTACACCGAGCGGTTTCTGGACCTGCTTGGCGATCCGGAGGAAACGCCGCAGTCTGTCGACGCGCTGATTTCGAAACTGCATCGGGAATTCGCGCGGTCTCTGGGACAGGATGGACAGATGTGTCTCTGCGGCATTCTTGCAGCGGAGTCCTCCGGTCTACCGGACGCTGTTGTGAGCGAGGCGAAAACCTTCTTCGACCGGACCGGTGCTTGGCTGAAGACAGGACTGAGACACTCGGATTGGGGCGCGGGCATTCCGGAAGCCGAGTTGAGCAGACAAAGTCTGGCGATCCTTGCACAGCTCGAGGGCGCAATGCTGATCGCAAAGGTCCAGAGGCAACCGGATTTGTTCGCTGAACTCGCTCCGAGCCTCGCAGAAAGTCGATAGCAACATCCATTGCCCGGGTCCCAAGTCTCAATTAAATTAATCGGAAAAAGTAATACAACTTAAGAATTTAGTGTGGTTTCTTAAAAATACTTAATTTGAATATCTTCCGATTACGTAACACCTTCTTGGGTGTCGAAGAACACCTGAGTGGAGGATGTTGAAATGCTGAGATATGCAACGCGGCATATGGATGAACTCAGAAAAGAGATCGAAATACTATTGGACCGGAAGGATCTAGACCCTTCCGAAAAGAGCAAAAGACTTAACAGGCTCGACCGGTCGTACCAGTTCTGGCGTCAGTTTGCCTGAGTCACCAGAGCACGCCTCGAAAGGCGGACTCACAAGAAAAATGCGGCCACGATGGGCCGCATTTTCTTCAAACAGAAGATCTGAAGGGATCAGCTGGCTTTGCGGCGACGGGCTGCGTAGCCGAGCAACCCGAGCCCGACCGGAAGCAAGAAACCGGCTGCCGGGATCGGCACAGCGGTAAGACCGACCGTGTCGACGAACCCGCCCAGAGTGTTCTGTTTTCCGGTTGCTTCAAAGGAAAGCGTGTAGTCGCCGGCTGTCTCCACATGGAACAATGCCGTGATCAGTGTCCACGTTCCAACTGCGGTCAGGGGCGACGCGCCCGGTCCCGTGATGGTGTCCAAAAGCAAGCCACTGACCGAATATTCGATGCCGTTCGAGGATGCATTGCTGTTGCGTGGGCTGTACCAGAACGACAGTTCGTATTTTCCAACTCCGAGCGTTACATCCTGAGACATGGTGGAGTTCGAATTGGCGCGTGGATGGCTGTCAAGTTCGATGTAGTGCTGTCCAGAATGCGCATCAATGGAACCAAGCGTGCGGTTGGTCTGCACCTCGATGCCCGCGCCATTGGTTGTTTTCCATCCGCTGATCTCGCTGAAAACGTCCCAGGAAGATCCCGTCGTCGCAAGGTTTGACAACTTGTTGCCTTTGACGAGACCAGTCGGGTCCAGGGTTGTGACGTCTTCGAAATCACCGTTGATGACCACTGCGTTGGCCGCGCCTGAGACGAGGAGCGCGGCGCTCGCGAATGACGCGATTGCGAGTGCCTTGAGCATTGTCGTTTTCCTTTGCTGACCGCAGCGAACCCGACCATTTCTAGCGGTGGATGAGGCGTTCGATGCAGATTGCCTAACAAATATAAAAAAATCTTTGGTTCTTATAAGATTTCTCTATTCGTCGAGCAACGAGATCTGAACAATTCGATAAAATTGCCTTTAAATTTGGTTAATTTTTCGCCGGGCTTGAGGTTTCAAACCACACAAGAAAAAATCCGGCCCCTGCGCTTGGCGGCGATGCAGGGACCGGATCAAGTCGCGGATTGAAGGGGAGGCAACCCTCTATATCCGCAAAGTAACGTCGCGCGAAAAAAGCCAATGCCGATCTACTGTGCTGCAATGATCTGGCTAGCGATTCATTTGTTCACTATTTGTTCTCAATTTGAGTGACCTGTCAAGCATGGTTTGCGCGGGCATCTGTCTTTCTAGTTTAACATATTGAAAAATAGACGAAATCTTGCAAGGGGTCTATGAAATGCGGTCTGCATCTGGCCACCTGCCTGCGGAATTTCCAGGTATGAACACTCCGGACGTGAACCTGTTGCGGCACTGGCATGGCTCTCTTTCGCCGGAATGATCGAAATCCATCACGCATGTGTGAATTCACTTCGGCCAAAGACCAGCGAAAGCCACGGAAAATTAAGGCCCTTGTGTCAAAAATGCGGAAAGAAATTCTCAAGGGCCCACTACGTGCGATCGACCGCCAACTTCTGGACGAAGCGATTTCAGGACGCTGCCTGGATGCAAATCCTGGGTAAGGGCGTCGAGCAGATTGCGGCCGGCACGGGACGTGTTTCTTCCGAAAAAGCGGCCGCTGGACGCATGGCCGTTTCCACGTTCGCCGTTCGCGTCGCTGGTGCGGGACTCGCCTTCCTTTCCCAGATTGTCCTGGCCCGTCTTCTCGGCGCCCATGACTATGGCATCTATTCGGTCGCCTGGACGTTCGTGATCGTTCTCGGGGTGATGGCCTGCGGCGGGTTCTCGACATCCGCAAGCCGGTTCATTCCGCAATACCGGCAAGCCGGTGACCTCAATGGCCTGCGCGGCTTTCTGTCGGCCAGCCGTCAGGCTGCCTTCCTGATCGGCGTGGGCACGGCGACGCTGGCGATGGCCGGTGTTTTCCTGTTCAGCAGGTTTATTGCGCCCACCTATGTCGAGCCGCTTGTCATCGTGTTCCTTGCACTGCCGTTCTTTGCCTTCGGACTGGTTCAGGACGGCATTGCACGCAGCCACGACTGGCCCTCGCTTGCGATGCTGCCGACATATATCTGGCGCCCGCTTGCAATTCTGTTCCTGTTGGTTGCGGCTAGCCTTGCCGGGATGCCTGCAACGGCGACGACCGCTGCGATGGTCGCGGTCGCCGCGACATCCCTTGTTGCCGCGTATCAGTATTTTCATCTGCGTGCGCGGTTGCCGAGCAAAGTGCCGAAAGGGCCGGCAAGGGCCGACCTGAAAACATGGTTCGCCATTTCATTGCCGATGCTGATGGTTGAGGGTTTCCTGCAGCTGCTCACCAGTGCCGACGTGATCATGGTGAGTTTCTTTCAGAGCCCGGATGAAGTTGCGGTCTATTTCGCGGCGTCCAGGACGCTTGCGCTTGTGCACTTCGTCTATTTTGCCGTCAGGGCGGCTTCGGCGCACCGTTTTTCAAGCTACAAGCACAACGAGGACCGGGATGGGCTCGCGGCCTATACGAGGCAGGCGACTCTCTGGACTTTCTGGCCCTCGCTGGCTGCCGGGCTTGCCCTGCTGCTTGTTGCTCCGTTGCTGCTCCGCCTCTTCGGCAGCGGATTTGAGGATGGCTATCCGCTTATTGCACTGCTGATGATCGGGGTTCTCGCGCGCGCATCTGTCGGTCCTGCGGATGCGTTGTTGTCGATGACCGGTCATCAGAAAACCTGTGCCGGCATCTATGCGGCAACCTTCGTCGTCAATGTGCTGCTCAACCTGATGTTCATTCCCCTGCTGGGCCTGGCAGGGGCTGCGATCGCCACAAGTTGCGCGATCTTGTTCGAAGCGACGGCCCTTGCGATTGCCGCCAGGCGAAAGCTGAACGTCACGACATTCGTGCTGCCGCTCATGCTGTCCGGCCGGAGACCGTCAGATGACCTCTGACAGCGGAGGTTTGTCTGAAGTCGAGACGCGTTTGTTCGAACCGCTTCAAGACGATCTGCCGTTGGATGCCTGGCAGGCCCTGAGCGATGCAGCCGCTGATCCAAACCCGTTTT
>JGI12316J15310_10000449_pt1 | contig 13874 bp, 10 predicted proteins | sample MarCyaLeptolynsp_FD_15310 | JGI IMG/M metagenome (IMG submission 15310)
GTTACACTTTTGACCCATTTCAAAGTAGATAGTGATGAGAAAGCAAAACAGATATTTACTATATATATTCTTATTCATCAATACGCTCGCCTGTAGTGAATTTGAATTCCCGGAAGTATTGGATGAGCCTATATCAGGTGATGTAGACTTTAGCAATATAGTCTTCCTTGGTGGCTCAAGGTTTGCGGAACTCGAAGATGGCGCATTATCAATTAGGGGACATCAATATTCCATTCCAAACTTATTTTTGAAAGGCCTAGAATTTATTGAACAAGATCAAATCGTTACACCCTTTGTCAATTCGGAGAACGGATTTAATGTTTATGAAGATCAGGCAAATACTACCATTGGTTCATATAGTGTCTTTTTTCCTACGGATGACACATTATTTTTCAAAAGGGAAGTCAGTCTTGGCACCCCACTCAATTATGAGAACGCTGGAAGTGAAGCCTTAAGTTCTTATAGTTTCCCACATGCCGGCATTCTAGAGATTAGCCAGACTTCGAGAAATACCAATCCATTTATCTCAAGCTTTTTTGGTAATACTTCATCAATAATAGATAGAGCGGTCGCTTCAAACCCATCGTTATTTGTATTGGATATAGGGTTTCAGGACATCCTAAACTTCGCAACCAATGGTGCCGAAGGAAACCCCGACTTGAGTGATACCAATGTTGCTTCTAATGAGGACCTGTTAAGCAATGACACTTTCAGGTCAGAGCTTCAGCAACTCGTAGACAGATTTCTCAATAGTAACCCGGATGCGAAAGGCATACTCTTAAATATCCCTGACTTTATAGACTTCCCATTTTTCTCTCGGGCCTCTCCCCTAATCAATGGACATGTTGCTGCCAAACCTACCATTAGAACCGATGCCTTTGCGAGTGCGAGCGTATTTAATCAGAATGTGACGGAATACTACATTCAGAACCCTAACCCAGCCCCTGGGGAAAGAAGACCTCTTCTAGATTATGCAGGAAGGGTAGATATAGATCAATGGGGTCTTTTAGTAATTGACAATGACCTGGCTGATATTAGTCTCAATGGAGAGGTCATTCCCAAGGTTAAACAATTGACACTAAGGGATTTTGTCTTTTATAGGAACGAGCAAAAACGATGGTCAGGCCTGGGCTCCTTAGTCGAGAATCCTGTTCAACCCAACGGATACCTGAATGAAGATGATGCAGAATTCATACGACAAAAGGTCTTGGCATACAATACAGTAATCCGTGAGATAATATCAAACTCCAATGGTAGGCTGGCTCTTGTAGATTCTTATAGTCTATTTCAGCGCATGTTTACAGGTTATGGGCGGCTCCTAGGCAATCCGCCTGAAGGAATTAATATTGCGGGGGTACGCTATGAACCTTTCATAAGTCGAGATGGAATATTTTCGGCAGATGGACTAAACCTTAATCCTGTAGGTAAGGCTATCATTGTAAATGAAATCATTTCAGTAATCAATACTCAATTTGCTGGAAATCTAGAAAGGGTTGATCCAAACAATGTACCCAAGACGAGTTTTGGCATTGGAAATTGATTGGTATCAGACTCCTTGTTAGCCAGGTGACATTCGACTTTTTTGAACCGGAATGAGTGGCCTTGGCTCCAATTAAATGTAAGTACTTATATGCTTAAGGCTATTTTTAGGCTATATCTACACCAAGCTCTATTGATTTAGATCAATGGCAAAAAAACTTTTTGGGCGGTAGTAACTTTTGACTTAGAGAACGTTTTGTTTGCAGTGCCTAAAAAGGCATACCTTAAAACTCTTAACAAATTACTAAATTGACATCTCGCACGCTCGCGAAAAGGCTATTGAAGTCTATTTCGCTTACTCTCGTCATTTTGGCTTTAGTCCAAAGTAGCGCATTTGCCCAGATCATTGTAGGAAAGGTGGTAAGGCAAGACAACAAAACTCCAATAGGCTTTGCTAACATTAAATTTTCAGGCATCAACTATGTCGGTAGATCGGTTGGTGTTTCTTCAGATGAAAAAGGAGAGTTTACCCTGGCGGTAAAGTCCTTCCCAGTTGAAATTGAGGTTAGCGCCTTGGGTTTTAAAGACAAAAAAGTAACAATTAATGAGTCAGTTACAGACCTTGTTGTTGAACTTGAGGAATCCTCTAAAGCGCTTGAAGAGTTTGTGGTAACCGCAGAAAAAATCAGCCAGGAAGATCTACGTGCTCCAATCGAAACGATCAAGGTGGACATTACGGAAATTCAAAGTACTCCTTCATTTAACTTTTATGATGCTGTGGGCAACCTAAAAGGAGTTGATTTAACTACACAAAGTGTAGTGGTGAACACTGTCAATACGCGAGGCTTTAACTCAAGTACTAATCAAAGATTTAGACAATTTAGTGATGGTATAGATAACCAGGCTCCAGGATTAAGTTTTTCACTAGGTAACATCGTTGGCCCTGGATCATTGGATATTGAATCCTACGAAATTGTTCCGGGACCCTCTTCGGCTTTCTATGGTCCTTCATCCTTTAATGGGGTCTTAGAAATGAAAACCAAAAATGCCTTTGATTACCCAGGGTTCACCTTTTCTGCTAAAGGTGCTACAGTGTCAGTACTAAAGGATAATTCAAAGTTTTTAAACATTGGAGATAATTTCATCAGAGATGTAGCCGCAAGATATGCCTTCACTATCAAAGATCGTGTGGGTGTAAAAGTAAGTGCTGCCCTACTTGATGGGGTTGACTTCAGAGCAAGAAACTACGACAACTTTGGTCCTGGGCAGTCCTTCGAAAATGTTCATTCTGGAGATAATCAAAGTGTCAATCTTGTTAATGCATATGGTGATGATAGGTCAGCATTTTTAGTAGTACCGAGTGGTTTTTTGAATGCTGGAGGTGAAGGCGGAGGCATTATACCCACCTCATCAGACACTGCGTTTACTGTTACACGTTCTGGCTATCGTGAGGAAGATTTAGTGAACTATGATGCATCAAATGCTAAAATCAATGCTGAAGTAGCGGTAAGAATAACTCCTGAAATGTCATTGGCGCTTACCTCCTTTTATAGTAAAACTGACGCCATGATTACGAGTGAAGACAGAATTGCGCTTCGCGACTTTGAGGTTTATCAGCAAAAAGCCGAATTGAAAGGCAAACGCTTACTCGTCAGAGCTTACTCAACTCAACAAGATGCAGGAAATACCTATAATGTAGGACTACTGGCAGACGAATTGGTACAAAGAGCCAAACCAGATGAGATATGGTATGATCAGTACACAAGGCTTTATACTGCGGGTAGAGGTGTTGTAGGGGCTCGTAACTTAGCCGATTCAAGATTTCCTGGCAATTTCTTTACCAAATTTGAGCCTGGAACAGAGCAATATGATTCAATAAGGAGCAAAATTATTTCTACCGAAGTTACTCAAGGTGGTGCTCGAATTTTCGATGAGTCCAGGCTTTATCATATTGAAGGAAAGTATGAGTTAGAAGATGCTCAAGACTATTTCAGTAAGCTAACCGTTGGGGGTAATTACAGAGTGTACGATCCAGAGTCGGCAGGTACAATATTTACAGATACCATTGGCAATGATATAACCAATTATGAGTTTGGTGCATTTATTGAAGGTACCAAAGCCATAGATGATCGTACTGACATTGGAGCTTCATTAAGGATTGATAAGAACGAAAACTTCGATGCAAAACTAAGTCAAAGGCTCTCTGTTGTAAGACAAGCCAATGAAAACCAATTCTTTAGGGTGTCCTTCCAAAGAGGTTTTAGGTTTGCCAATATTCGAGAACAGTTCTATAATCAAAACCTTGGAGACAAAATCATTATAGGTGGTTTAACAGAAGTGACAGATGAATATGATCTTCAGGGCAATGCTTTCATACAACAGTCATTGCAAGCCTATCAGAATGCTCTGGCTTCCAGTGTTATTGACGATAATGCCCAATTGGAGTTTGCCAAGCTCCAACACCTCAACATTGCTGAAAGCGGCATTGTAGGACAGGACCAATTTCGTGGTATAAAGCCAGAACAGATAACCTCCTTTGAAATCGGTTATAAGAGTTTGATTCAGGACAGAAGGATTTTTGAAGTTAACTACTACAGAAACTACTATCAAAACTTTATAGGTAACTTGAGAGTAGTGAAACCTCGGACAAGTCCTTCTATTGACCTCCAACGCGCAGTGGAACAGGCTGCTAGTCCAGGTACGAGTGACATTATTTTTGTTACCGCCAACTCTGACAAGCAGATTATTACTCAAGGCTTAGAAATGGTTTATGACATCACAGGCTTATCAGGAGTAAACTTTGCAGTTAACGCCACTTTTGCAGATATCATCCAAGACTCTGATGATCCGCTTGTACCCGGATTTAATACCCCGCCTTTTAAGTTTAATGTAAAATTGGGTCACAGAAGAATTAGTAGAACATTTGGTGCTGAACTTACCTGGAGATCAAGGACTGGTTTTGAATGGCAAAGTCCATTTGCTGATGGTGATGTTGAAGGTTTCAGTACTTTTGATGTTCAATTGACATTCAAAATGCCGAAGTCCAAATCGCTTATAAGGATTGGTGGTAATAATGTTTACAATATCAATCAGTTTAATTCTTTTGGAGGCCCTGAGATCAATGCCTTCTATTATGTCAGTTTCACTTATGATCCATTTCAAAGCAGATAAATAAACCATGATGAAAAAATTAACACTTCTGCTCATAACATTCTTTGTAGTCACAGCTTGTGAATACGAATTCCCTGATCCTATTGCCTTGGCTGAACCATCGGCTGATGCCGACTTATCAAATATTGTATTTGTAGGTGGATCCAGATTTGCCGGTCTTGAAGATGGCGCATTGTCTATAAGAGGTAACCAATTTGCGGTTCCAAACCTATTTTTAAAGGAATTGGGTTTTGTTGAACCCGATCAGGTGGTTACGCCATTTGTTAATTCTATTTCAGGATTTAACATATATGAAAACGATAACCTCACTGGTACAGCTGGTGCTTACAGGGTCTTCTTTCCCTCAGCTGATACGGTGTTTTTCAAAAGGGAAATAACTTCCGGAACAGCATTGACTTTTGACAACGCTGGTAGTACAGCACTTAATTCTTTTAGTTTTCCAGGTGCATCGATTTTGGACATTACCGAAACAGGCAGAACTGTCAACCCTTATACAGGAACATTCTTTGACAATTCACAATCCATTCTGAACCGTGCCATGAGTACTAATCCAAGCTTCTTTGTGCTCGATCTGGGGTATCAGGACGTGCTTAACTTTGTGCTCAATGGCGCTACTGGCGATATGGATGCAAATACAGCAACTGCGGGAGTAGCTGACTTGCCTAGTGAGGCCTTTTTTAGAACTAAGCTTGAAGAGGCCACCAATGCATTGTTGAATCAAGACCCTTCTACGAAAGGTGTTTTGGTCAACATTCCAGATTTTACACTTTTTCCCTACTTCGTCAGAACTTCATTCGATGTGACTCCATGGGTCATATCTAATAACCCTGTCATTTTTGCTGCTCAGGGAGAGGCCACAACATTTAACAATTCTTTACTTTCATTCTATCAGCAAAATCCTGGAATTCCTTCTTCAGAAAGAAGACCACTAGTTGACTATGGTAATGATTCAAGGTTTAATTGGGGTATTATGGTCGAGGACCAAACACTGGCAGATGTGATTTTCAATGGAAATGTAGTACCTAAGGTGAGGCAGCTTAAAATTGATGACTACATGTTCTATAAAGATGAACAAAGGCTAAGAACAGGCTATGGTATGCAAGTTTCAAATCCAGTCCCCAATGATGGTTTCATTAGCTTCGAGAAAGGTGAAGAAATCAAAGCTAAAATTGCTGCCTTCAATGCGATTATTACAGATATAGCAAATAATTCTGGTGGAAGACTAGTGGTAGCAGATACTTATACTGTTTTTAATGAGATGACGAACGGATTTAACAGACTTCTCGGTAATGCCGCAGATGGTTTAAATGTTGATGGTGTTGTATTGGAACCAACAATTAGTAGATTCGGAGTGTTCTCTACCGATGGTCTTAACCTGAATCCAGTTGGCAATGCGCTCATTGTAAATACCATTGTAAATGCTATTAATAATGGGCTCAATGGAAATTTAAGCACAGTAAATCCAAACAATTTACCCGGTACAAGCTTCACTAATAATTAAGACCCTATAACTATAGGAAAATAAAACCTCACTAATTCTTTTCTATGCTAAAGCTGTTTCATTTGAAGGCGACAATTGTAGTGCTATTTTTAGGTACCCTGTTCACCTCTTCAAATGTTTCGGCTCAAAGTGTTTCCGGAAAAGTCATTAATGCGCGCACCAAAGAGCCTATTCCTTTGGTATCAATTACCATCCCTGCCATGAGTGCAATGGCATTCAAAACAGGCGGCTCTGCTAATGAGAAAGGCGAGTTCACCATTGATATTGATGCTGATTTACCTGTTGAGTTAGAGTTCTCTCATGTCGGTTATTTAAGGAAGAAAGTCATGATCACTGAGCTGAGGAATGACCTAGTGGTAGAGCTTGTGGAAGACTTCACACAATTAGATGACTTCACGGTAACTAGTGAAAAAGTAACCGTTGAGGAACTAAGAGCTCCAATAGATATTCAGAAAATTGACCTCAGAACACTTCAGTATACCCCCTCTTTTAATTTCTATGATGCCATTAGCAACCTTAAAGGTGTAGACTTTGCTACACAGAGTACCATCATTCAAAATGTGAATACGCGAGGGTTTAACTCTAATTCTAACCCCAGGTTCAGGCAGTTTATCGATGGAATAGACACACAAGCTCCCGGGCTGAGCTTCTCTCTGGGAAATATTGTAGGGCCAAGCTCCTTAGATATTCAATCCGTTAAGGTTATACCAGGGCCTTCTACCTCCTTCTATGGTCCGAGTGCCTTCAACGGTATATTGGACATGCAAACCAAGAGTGCATTTGACTTTCAGGGCTTCAGTTTCTCTGCCAAACTCGCTACTGCGGCAATTGAAGAGACCAATAGAGATTTTGTAAACTTTGGAAATAACATCACGGAATTCTCAGCTCGATACGCGGTGGCCTTTGATGAAAAAATTGCTTTTAAAGTCAGTGGAACAGTCTTAGAAGGTGTAGACTTTCGGGCGAGAAACTATGATAATAAGGGTGCGGGTTTTCGGTTTGAACAAGTGCATTCAGGTTTCACTCAAGGTGTAGATGGTATCAATGTCTATGGAGATGATAGACCTACAGTGATGTTACTCCAAAAGAACAATGTATTTCCTGATGCAGCAGACACGGTTTTCTATTTGACCCGTACTGGATATAGAGAAGAGAATATCGTCAACTATGATGCTCGAAACTATAAGTTCAATGCGGCACTGAGCTATAGACTCGATGAAGAAACAGAGTTCAACTTAACGGCACAGTATGGCCTAGCAGATGCAATGATTACAGGAGTAGATAGAATTGCATTGCGAGACTTCGAAATTGCACAGTTCAAAGCTGAATTTAAAAGTCCCAAATTCTTGCTCCGAGCTTATACTACAAGTCAAAACTCGGGCAATACTTATAATGCAGGAGCCCTAGGCCAAGAGCTGGTGCAAGCTGGCAAACCAGATGCTTTGTGGTTCCAACAGTACAGGAACTTTTACGAGAATACAATGGGTGGTGTCATAGGGATAGAGTTTGCCCGCGAAAGAGCCGAAGGACCTTCCCCAGGTCTGTTTCCTGGAAGACTAGACCCTGAATCAGAAGAGTATCAACTGGCCAGAACTCAACTTTTAAATAACAGTACCCCCGCAGATGGTATAGCTATTAAAGACAGGTCCAGTCTAAGCCATCTGGATATTCGATATAGCTTTAAAGAAGATCAGGAGTTCTTCGATGATCTCTTTCTTGGAGGAAGTTACAGGTTTTATGATCCCGAGTCCAGTGGAACGGTTTTTGTCGATTCGGCAGCCAATGATATTACAAATTACGAGTATGGTGTCTATATAGAAGGGGTTAAGGCATTGGACGACCGTACTGATTTAACAGTATCCTTACGGTATGATCAAAATGAAAATTTTGACCCTAAGCTAAACCAGCGACTATCCATTGTTAGAAACTATAAAAAGAACCACTATTTCAGGGCATCCTTTAGTCGAGGATTCAGATTTCCAAACGTCCTTGAACAGTTTCAAAACCAGAGATTAGGTGATGTCATACTCATTGGGGGACTTAGCGAAGTAACCGACAATTACGACCTAGCGGGCAACGCATTTTTGCAAAGTGCACTACTGGACTACAATGATCGCGTTTTTGAGGCAGTCAACGTAGGCGGTGAGCGATATGTACAAGCCCAGGGGCAGTTTTTTGATATCATTAGAGATAATATAGTAGCACCTGAGGACTTCGATGGCCTTGAACCGGAAAGAATCACCACTATTGAATTTGGCTATCGAAGTCTGGTTCAGGAAAGAAGGATTTTTGAGGTGACTGTTTATCGCAATTACTATCAGAACTTTATCGGCAACAGACGATTGGTAAGAACAAGAACAAGTCCTAGCATAGATTTACAAAGGGCCATAGATCAGGCAAACAACCCAGCTACCAGTGATTTGGTATTTGTTGCAGACAATGCTGAAGGCAATATTATTACTCAAGGCGTAGAGTTGTTGTATGATATCACAGGTCTCTCAGGAATCAATTTTGGTGTCAATGCCACATTTGCTAATATCGTTCAAGATGCTAATGACCCGATAGTCCCGGGATTCAACACCGCTCCTTTCAAATGGAATGTCACTCTTGGACATCGAAGAATAAGCAGAAATCTTGGGGCCAGTTTTAGTTGGCGCGCCCGCACTGAATACGATTGGCAAAGTCCATTTGCCGATGGTCCTGTAAGAGGTTTCTCAACCTTTGACATGCAACTTACCTACAGACTACCTGAGATCAGTTCTCAAATTAGAATTGGTGGTAATAATGTCTATAACATTCGACAGTTCAACACTTTTGGTGGGCCAGAAATCAATGCCTTCTACTATATCAGCTTTACTTACGACCCTTTCCAAAAGAACTAGAGTTCAAGAGGTACCCATATAGGTTCACCATGGTAGGCATCTCCAGATGTGATTTTTGTAAACTTACCATCGGCTATGTCAATGGTGTAAATATGATCTCCCGCATCAGTCGTTCCGTGAAAAGCAATCTTATCTCCACTCAGAGACCAGGCGATCTCCTGTTCTGCATAAGGAGTAGCTGTAAGTCTTGTTAAGGCACCACTTCCTAAGTCAAGCAGATAGATATCTTCTTTACTACCTTCTTCATTTGCTCTCATCGTGAAGGCTACTTTGTCCCCCTCTGGAGACCATGTATTATACTTTTCGATTAAATCATTGTCTGTGAGCCTTTTCAAATCTCTGCTTTCAATATCTAGCAAATAGAGTTCGTTTGTACCTGATCTATCTGAAACAAAAAGCAATTGCCCTCCTTCGGGAGAGATGGAAAAGCGCCCGTTATAAGATTCGCTTTTAGTCAATTGTCTTTTGTCACTACCATCCAATTTACAGATCCATATATGCTGATAGTCGCCCTCCTTTTCTGTATATACTATTTGCTTGCCATCAGGAGTCAGCTGAAAGTTCATCAGTTGACTGTTCGGCAGGGTATCCACTTCTTCCCTTTCAAATGAATAGGCTACAATAGAAAAGTTTCTTGCTGTGTCATTGGTGTAATAAACCAGCCTACTAAGACCGTCAACCCATTTGGGCTGCCAATCCCAGCCTTTGTTGGTTGTTAACCTCCTCTCCCATTGACCCAAAGGGTCTATGCTGTAAAGATCAAAATTGCCTTCTTTACTAGACAAATACACCAAACTCTCGACTTTGCCGGATGGGGATATATCACAGGCTAAGGTGATAAATAAAATAATTAAAAGTAAGATTTGTCGCATAGCACTTCATCAAAGAGGAAAAGTGAATCAGCGGACAGAGTACACATTCCCAACTATATTTTCTAATATAAGAACAGAAACCAAAAGAGTGTTTTGTGTGTTGGTACATAAAAAAGAAAAACATGTCCTCTATCATTGCAATTGAAAAACTCAATTTCCCATGGCAAACTCAAGATCCGTTCTTGTTTTGTGCCTTTCATGATGACCACTATCCTAAAGGCAATGGCAAGCTTGGACCGATAGATTCTTTATCAGGCAGGCAGATCGGTTCTGATTTTAGCGGCAAAGATGGTTGGAGCATGTATCATGGTCAACAAGTCCCGGGATTTCCTTCTCACCCTCACAAGGGGTTTGAAACCATTACCATCGCTGAAACAGGCCTGGTTGACCATTCCGACTCACTGGGTGCCGCAGGCCGATTTGGTAATGGTGATGTACAATGGATGACAGCAGGTGGTGGTGTACAGCATGCCGAGATGTTCCCCTTACTTAAGGAAGAGGAAGAAAACCCGCTTTTACTTTTTCAAATCTGGTTAAACCTTCCAAAGGCTAGCAAGCATGTTCCCGCACACTTTGCGATGCTCTGGAATGAAGATATTCCGATCTACGAGCATACAGACTCTGGTAATTGCAAAACCTTGGTCAAAGTGATATCAGGTAATCTAGGAGAAATTCAAAGTCCAAGTCCAGCACCCGATTCTTTTGCTGCGAATGTTGATAATGAAGTTGCAGTATGGCTCATCGACATGGAGCCTAACGCTCAATGGCAATTACCATTATCAGACCAGACTACGAACAGAAGCCTCTACCTCTATGAAGGAGATACGGTCAGTTTAGATGGTCAAACTATAAATAAAGGCTTTATGGCTAAGCTAAAGGGCAATGAAGCAACCGTATTGGTTAATGGAAATGAAAGATCGAAGTTTCTGTTTCTACAAGGCAAACCCATTGGAGAGCCTGTTGCCCAATATGGACCATTCGTTATGAATACTAATGCTGAAATTCAAGAAGCGATGATGCAATTTCAAAGGACTCAATTTGGAGGTTGGCCCTGGCCAAGTAATGACCATACCCATGATCCAAAAAGAGGAAGATTTGCAAAGCATGCTGATGGCAGAGAGGAAATTAAGGATTAGCCTCAATTATTGGCTATATTGATATAAATTAACTCTGACTTGATATGAGAAGCAGTAAACACAACACAGCATTTTTAATATTGACCATTTTCCTCTCTGCTATCATTGGAAATACTTCATTTTCACAAAGCTCAGCTAATACTCTTGTCGGGGAGTTTGAAATCTTGGTAACAGAGACCGAAAAGGGCATAGCCTTAAAATGTAAAAGTGGTTGTGCTTGGACAGACTTGTCATTCACCATTAAAAACACGTATAAGCCATATGGTATAGGTGAACTTGGGATGTTAGACATCAAAGAAGAAAACAAAGTCAAACAAGGCAAGCTTCAGAACTTTTTCTTTACCGTTCAAAAAACAGACAAAGGTTTAAAGTTTAAAGGCATCGGAGGTACTGCATGGGTTGATCTCTCCTATTCAAGCACAATTGACAGGGTCTTTAAATTGACACAGGAAGGCGCCATGAAAGTAAATGAGCCCGATTGATGCCACTGGCTTAGTGTATGAGTAAAACGAGTAATTTCACTGGCAAATGGGGAACAGCCGTCAGAACTTTGTATGAGCAACAGAGCTTACAATCAATACCAGGCAAAGCGCTAAGAGCTGAAGAGGTCAGAATTCGTGCCATGAACTATGGTCAACACTGGCGAACAGAGGGTATTCAGAACATTGACTATGAAGTGCAACTCCCTCTTAAATACGTCTATGACTTTCTTAACAATGAGCTTCCGGAGTATGTATTAGAGGCTAAAACAGATCGAGATGAAGCGGATGAGCTGGACAGCCTTCTCGAAGCCTTTGACTGGCCCGATGACGGAGAGAGTATACTTATGAGTACCTCAAAACGTCTAGTAGATTTATTATTAGACTTTTTTGCTTTTGAGATGTTATTGCATTGGTACTCTGACGGACAGGCACCAAATGGAGGAGTTGTTATTAACTCGCATGACCAATTCAATGTTATGAACGATCATCTAATCATCCAGGGAAAGTGCAGAAAATCGGATAAACCGGTCAGGTATCAAGACGTGTAATTACTTCTGGGCTCTCCAAGCCACCTGCTTGGCGGTGTCTCCCACAGTAACGATAAGACGTGTTGGACCAGGAACCAATACAATCCTTACCTCCTGATCAGGAAAATCATCTACCGTAACTGGTACACCTTCACCGTATTCAATATCATAACTGTAACGCCCTTTATGATCCTTCTGGTTACGGATATAGTTCTTTGCAAAATAGGCCACTGGTAATAAGACATCATTATCAGGGCAAAACTCATCATGGACGTCAGCAATTGCCTCTTCTAACTCTTGACCAAACTCCTCAAGAAAATCATCTTCCATATCATGAAGTTCTTCCTCTAAGTCGTCATAGCGTTCATCGCTATAATCCATTTCGTCTAGCTCGTTAATCTTGTCAGCTATTTGAGCAAAATCCTCATTTAACTTATCTACGTCCATGCCTTTTCAACTTTAATGCAAAGAAGTTTAGTTCAGGTAAAACATACAAGCATATTCATCAAAAGGTACTTTATTTCTGACAAAAAGAGGAATAACTTTTACCCGCTCCCTAAGCCTCGTATTTTTGTCGGAGATGTGACTCCAATAATCTCAAGAACTGCTGGATGCCACCAAATATTCCTCAAATATGATTGATCAATCTACACGAGATAAAATAGACTTATGGCTGAACAGTGCCATAGATGAAGAAAGCAAGGCTCAGATTCGAGCGATGTCGGAAGATGAGCTCGTTGACTCTTTCTACAAAGACTTAGAATTTGGTACTGGGGGTCTCAGAGGTATTATGGGCCCTGGTTCCAACAGAATTAATAAATATACAATTGGCATGGCCACTCAGGGTCTTGCGAATTACCTGCTTAAGTCATTTCCTGATGAAGCAGTTAAAGTGGCCATAGCCCACGATAGTAGAAATAATAGCCGATTCTTTGCAGAGACTACTGCGGCTGTATTCTCTGCCAACGGCATTTATGTTTACTTATTTGAAGCCCTTCGCCCGACACCAGAGCTGTCCTTTGCGATTAGGGAATTGGGTTGTAAAAGTGGTGTTGTGCTAACCGCTTCTCATAACCCCAAGGAATATAACGGTTACAAGGCATATTGGGATGATGGTGCTCAAGTTATAGCGCCCCATGACAGGAATATAATCGATGAAGTACAAACTATATCAGGTGTTGAAGCCGTAAAGTTTGATAAGGTTGAAAGCAATATTGAATCCATAGGTAGAGCATTAGACGAGAAGTATATAAAGACCATACTAGACCTTACCCTTGCTCAAGATGCCATCGATAGACAATCTGATCTTAAAATAGTTTTCTCTCCCATTCATGGAACCTCTATCACGCTTGTTCCTGAAGTGCTCGAAAGAAAGGGGTTCAAAAGCCTGACCATTGTCAAAGAGCAAGCAGAACCAAACGGCAACTTCCCTACGGTTGTGTATCCAAACCCGGAAGAAAAGGAAGCCATGACAATGGCATTACAAAAAGCAAAAGCACTTGATGCTGACCTCGTAATGGCCACAGACCCGGATGCGGACCGAGTTGGCATTGCTGCAAAAAATAAGCAGGGAGAATTTGAATTACTGAATGGCAACCAGACAGCAGCCCTACTAACCTATTTCCTACTCTACAAATGGAAGGATAATGGAAAGCTGGATGGTAACCAATTGATCATCAAAACAATTGTGACATCAGACCTTTTGAAAAGGATAGCAGAAGGCTTTGAAGTTGACTGCCCAGACACGCTCACTGGATTTAAGTTCATTGCGGCATTGATCAAAGAATTTGAAGGCAAAAAAGAGTTTATTGGTGGTGGCGAAGA
>JGI12316J15310_10001328_pt2 | contig 13860 bp, 12 predicted proteins | sample MarCyaLeptolynsp_FD_15310 | JGI IMG/M metagenome (IMG submission 15310)
CAAGTCCCGGTTATGGCCATTCTGGAATACAGGCCAAACATTTGGCCGCAATATGGGCACCGCCCATTCATCTGGACGCCCTGCGGCCTCTGATGCTGCTTTTGCTTTTGCTTTCCAGACATCAGAAAGACCATCCATTAAAGCTTCATCTTTAAAGAAATACGTCAACATATCCTGTTCCTGGATTAAGTTCTGACTATAGCTGCCTGACAGCGCGGCGATCTCAGCATTAATTTCTCTGAGACGCGCCTTCTGGTCATCATCCAAACGGGCCCCACCGCGGACAAAACGCTCATAAATGACCTCGGTGAGACGCCTGTCCGCATCCTTTGGTGCAGAAGCTGGTAAAGCCCCAAAAACGGCCTCGACCCGTGTAAATAACTTACGGTTTTGAAGAATGTCATCATTCAGTTTCGAGCGCAGCGCAGCCGTCGCAGCCGCCACTGAGCGAATTTCGTCACTGGTCTTTGTCGTGGCATAGACACCCAGAATAGCCTCAATATGCGCCAAAGCTTGGCCGCTTTGCTCAATTGCCAAAATCGTATTTCGGAAGGAAGCTGGTGCGGTATTGTCTGCAACAGCGTTAATCTCGACCCGTTTTTCTTCGACTGCCTCCTCAATTGCCTCTTGCAGATTATCCGGCGTAACCAGATCAAAAGGCGGCAGACCACCATAATCCCCTGGCCATTTTGTGGTCAGTTGCTGATAGACAGTAGGCTTGATCTCATCCAGCACACGATTGACCACATCAACCACAAAATCTGGTGCTTCATAAGGGAAATTATGTCCCGTACCGGTCGGCGAATAGATCCGGGTCGTATTACTGGATATCCGCATATATTGCTCCCGCGATGTCAGAAGCGCGTTATAGAAACGGTCAGCATCAATGCCTTCGCTTTCTGCAACAAAATCCACATAAGGCTGCGTACCGGGATCCGTATCTGTATTAGGCGCCACCAGATAAACCGGCATATCGCCCAGCTCACCTTCATGCACCACTGTATCCCAGGCCACTTTGACCAGTTCGTGGGGATCAAGTTCTTTGAAAATGGAAGCAACAGCGAAACTGGCGCCGGATTCCGCCATGTTCATCATCGCCGTCTGCATAGGCGCCGTGTAAATGTCCTGCCCTTCAGCAGGTTCCTGCTTTTGATAAAATCCAAAAAGCCGCCAAAAGCCGGTCCAGGCCGCAGACGTTCTCATTTCCTCTAAACCTCTGGGACGGGGGCCGTAAATAAGGGTATTAAGCGGCGTCGCATCCAGCAACACAACTGCTGCGGTCTTTTGCGGATAACGCCGTGCCATGTTTACACCCAATAAACCGCCAAAAGAATGACCAACAAAAACAAAGGGACCTTTCTCCCCTGCAGCTTCCAAAGCTTTCATCATTTCCACAGCCTCTTTCGCTGTGGTGCGGGGGAACGTGCCAATGTCACTCCAACCGGTGCCAGGCCGATCAATGAGGATCGAACGGGTACTTTCCTTTATATCCTTGTGAAAATCATACATGGACATGCCACCCACATGACCGCCCCCAAACCAGACAACTGTTGGCCCAACGGGTTCCCCCTCCGCAAGTATATGGATATTGACCCCATCGACCTCTACGAATTCACCCGGCGCAGGAAACTGTTCTGCAATCCTGCTCAGGTAGGAAAGATGGGTGAAAGCCCCGCCAGCAAGCAGCAAGCCAATCAATACAAACGAACCTGCAATAATTCTTCCTGTTTTAGAATGTCGCTGACGCACCTGCCAGCTGGCAATCAAAATGACCACGATTGCAAAAACCAGACCCGCACTATCATGACTGGCCAGTCCATAAAATATGTCCCACATATTCTTCCCTTCCTATCAATAGATGACAATCCACAGGTCGCCACCAATGACATAAAGTACATCACTGTATGGTTTATTTGTCAAATTTATATTTTATTTATTCACATAAATTATTGTTATAATTGAAAATAATTTCATCATAATCTGTCGATAAAATGAATTTCAATACACTTCTGTACTTTAATTTAGATTCTATACAGCTTGCGATCTACAGGCCGTAACCCGAACAACATTAATGCCACCAGGTTCAAAGTGCAGTATAGAATACTTTACATGGTGTTGTGCTCTCACCCTGTATATTCTTAATAAAATCTGGACTTCAGATAACAAATCTCTAGTTTATCACCATTAAGTTATGCACAAAAAGAAGGCATAACGAACAACAACGAAGGAAAAAACATGGCGGTCACTGAAAAAGAATTAGAAAATGCCCGTATTGCCTGGGGAAATGCCCTGATTGATATTTCAAAAGCCTATGAAAAAGGCGGCATTGAAGCAGCACGTTCAGTTGCAAATGAAGTGCTGGATGCTGCATATGGATACACTTTGGGTCCTGTCCTCTTTAAACCAACGATGGCTAGTGGTGAACAAACCTTTCGGCCAACACGTGAAGGGGCCCTTTCCTATTTTGTAGGTCACGATGAGAACTTTCCACTTGATGGTGGTTTCGGCATCAAAGGCTGGCGCGAATGTGAATCAGAAACGTCGGCAAGCTTCATCGAAGGAAATGTTGCAATGTGGATGGGCTGGATTAGCCTGACTGACAAAGACGGAAATATTACCAAAGTCGATAAAAGCTGGGGCTATAAAAAAGACGAAGATGGCACATTACGTATCGTACTGCACCATTCGTCACTACCTTATCAGCCGTAATTTATGTGAAAATGCTATTTTCTTAAACGGCTTCGGTCCAGACAAATACACATTCTTCCCGAAAAGCAAATCGTTCCAGGTGTTTTTCGAGAACCGTTTGATATTTTTCGAGAGTTTTCTTATTATCTGTCTTTGTACTCAACATGATCTGTAGCCCCTCATCAGTTGCCAGCAAGATAGATTGAGCTTCACCAAAATCAACGGTGCCTTTTTCTGGATCAAAAACCACCGGCAGTTTATGGGACCAGTGTTTGCATAATTGTTGAAGGTAGCGTGACGCCTTTTCGGTTTGAAATACACACTCTGATTTCAGCATGGACCTGTCCTGTTATTTTGATTTTTCCTTGGCGCGTTCACGCAGCTGCTTGGCGCTCGTCAGATAATAATTTCTGGCCGTTGTGGTCAGGATATTTTCGGCGAGTTTTGTCAGCGCGTCAGCTTTAATCAACAACACTTTTTTATGATCTGGCTTTAACGCCAATATATGATCAGACAATTGTGCCGCCCACTGGTAATCACCTTCTGCCAGTGCTTTTGCCGATAAGGATATTAAGGTTTCAACACCCCCCGCCATTTTCGCAAGATGCATGGCTTCTGTTTTATCGCTCAGCGGAAAAAGATTGCTGGCATTGCCATCGAACCACCCCAAATATCCATTGAATATGCTTCTGATGGCCCATTCAGGATTGCCGTAATAGGGCTGGAGGTAATCCAGATTATGATACTTCTCGGGCAGAACCACATAATCCACCAGTTGGTTAGGTGTCATGCCCATATTGATGCCTTCAACCGTTTTATCAAAAACAAACCGAATGGCATCCCGATAATTTGTCAATGTTGTGGTGACTTCTTCGGCCCCAATGATCGGCCGGGTGTGACCACCAACCAACGCATGAGGTTCTTCTTTCAAAATCTGATCAACAACCGTTGCCCATTCTTTGATATCCCGGTAAGCAGACCCACGTATTGCATAAAGGTTAGGCCAGGATTTATAAAAATTATCTCCGGAAAAGGCCACCCGTTCCGACGGCATCCAGACATACAAATGATCTTTAGTTTCCCCGCCCGTGGCCACCAGCTTTAGTTCTATTCCCGCGATATTCAATGCCAGCTGATCCGTCTGAAGAAAATGCGTAGGCTTGAGGCTTTTTTTGCTGGTCGAAAAAACATTCCCACCCCGTTTGGGCCAATATGCCTTGGCAATACCATTATTGATACGTTGCTCTGGGCTGAGCATAAATCCTGCCTGGCGGGCGCCCCGTAGTTTTTGGATATGTATACCGGCGTCTTTTAAAAATCGCTGCTCATCGCCGAAACTCTGCCTGGCCCATATCTGAGTATCAGGGGTATCCATAAAGGCCAATACCCCACCAGTGTGATCACCATGTCCGTGGGTAAAAATAATAGCCTTAACCGGCTTATCAACAATCTTGCGGAAATCAGCCCGAACGGCTTTGGCACTGTTCACGTCAATGCCTGTATCCACAATCACAACGCCTTCCTGACCGACGATCATGCTGATTGTTGAGACACCGTAACCGACAGCGGTATAAACGCTGTCGGAAACCTTAATGATGTCTTTTTTGAATTCAGCATTTCGGGCCATCAGTTGATCATCAAGCTTGTTACCCGCATTTGCCATGACAGCAACCACCAACAACAGTAATAAAACAGCCAACCACAACAAGTGCTTGAGATTACCTTTGGTCACACGGGTAATTTCATGATCAAGTAACATGTCAATACAACCTTTCCACTAGATCGACCTTAGAATTCTGTTCTTAAGGTAAAGCCAAATTCGGCCTGACCAAAACTGCCCACACGACATGAATAATTCTGACCGCCAGCAGGGCCATTCTGAAGCCCGGAACAATGAAATTCTTCCGTCAGATTTGTCCCGTAAAGACGTAAAGAATGCTGTAATTCATCACCATATGCAAATGTGATGCTGGCATTCAGGTAATCCTGTGACGGCGCCGTATTGCGGCCGGGCGTTTGATCAAAGGTATAAAAATACTCAGACGCATATCGCCATGACGTTGTGAAACTTAATTCCCCGCTGCCAACTTCAGTTGTGTATGTGGCAGAAAGATTGGCAGTGAATTTCGGGGTATTGGTCACTTCGTCGCCGATATCAACTGTTGATCCCACAGGCAAGTCACTGTCATCAACAACTTCCGTACTTACATAACCAACGGCTGCCTGGAAGAACAGACTATCATTTGGTGAAAATTGCAAATCCAGTTCTGCACCGGTTAATTCGGTTTTAGGGATATTCAACAAAACCGCATTGCCACCAATAATATCAAACAGTTGTAATCCAACCCAATCATACCGGAACAGGGCACCATTCAATTGAATGCGGTTATCCGCCAGCGTTGCCTTAAAACCCAACTCATACGCTGTCAGGTCTTCCGGCCCAATGGGGTTATCGCCAATAGCCAAAGGCCGGTTATCATATGCACCGCCCTTAAACCCCTTGGAAACACTGAAATAAACCATGGCCTGTTCAGAAAGGTCATAATTCAGACCGGCTTTCCAACCGAATTTTGACAGTTCCTGGGAAGGGGATTGCGTTCTTGTCGGGCCCAGTTGCCCGGGGGCAAAGCCAGGACAGCCTGCCTCACGAACTTCGCGGGTGATATTAACAACACCGTTCACTGACGGGGAAAACCCACATACTGTGCGGACCCAGCCATCTGTTGGGGTTGCCAGTTTATCATCGGTGTAGCGGACACCGATTGTCGCATTCAGATCGTCTGTTATTTGGTAATCAACCTGCCCATAAACCGAGATATTTCTATAGTTACTGTCGATATCAATGCCCGGCACGACTCCCTGTCCACCGGCGGCACCACCATTTTGCACCCAGGTATCCTGCTGGGAATTCTCATCAGAATAATAAACCCCCGCGATCCAGCGGAAATCACCATCACCAGTGGATGCCAGACGGGCTTCCAACTGAACCACTTCCCATTTACCCAACTGGAACACCCCAAAACCGGTGAGGTCAGCAATATTGGCCCCCGATAAAGATGTCTCGTCATAAGACCCCAATAATGTCAAATCGATGGTTTCAAATGAATGTGTCAAATTGGCCCGAATTCCGTCCCAGTCGGCTTCATATCCGGCATCCGGATGGACATATGTCGTGCCAAAGGCCGTTGAATAATTGATCAACCTGTTATTTGGACCGGGGGTTGGATTAACGATGACCATACCCGTCCCCATGGCAAATTGTTCCGCCAGAAACGGATTTGCATCCACCTGGGCCGCTGAAACGGCCACAAAATTATTATTCACCCCAATGGTGGATTCCGCAGAGACATCACCCAATGTTGGGTCCACCTGTCCATCGGCAAGACGATTACCACGGTAAGTATAGGCCGTGTCTTCACCATCTGTTTCGCCTTTTGACAGGCCAACATTCAAACTGGTATCTGGTGAGATATCCCATTGTAAATTAATCCGCACACCATAACGATCATATCCACCGCCCGTATCAGCCCCGGTGACGACATCCTGCCAGATACCGTCATATTTGTCTTTCATCGCCGAAATCCGGACCGCAAAATTTTCCGACAGGTCAAACCCAACGGCACCTTCAAATTCCAGCAGGTTGCCACTGCCAGCCCCGACCGACGCATATCCGTTCACTCCGTCTGAGGGGTTGGCCTTTCTGGTATGCCAGACAATCGCTCCACCGGTCGTATTGCGGCCATACAATGTATTTTGTGGGCCCCGCAAGACCTCTACCCGCTCCATATCAAAAACACCGATGGTGCTGACAAAAGGGGAAACGATGGATACATCATCAATATATGTACCAACGGATTGTTGTGCGGAAATATGGATATTATCTGTGCCCACACCGCGAATGGATACACCACTGTTATAAGCAGACCGAACATTCAGACCCAAATTAGGGAAAGATTCAATAATATCATCCGTATCTGAAATACCATTTTCTTCAAGCATATCACCAGACAGGGCATTAATGGCAATCGGGACATCATTGATGGATTGCGCCCGCTTTTGAGCGGTCACCACCAGTTCTTCGATATTTGCTACTGCCGCAGAAGAGGCCAGTAACGTAGATAAAGCTGACCCACATAACAGAAGCTTTTTTGCACCACGGCCCATAATGTTAATTTTATTGATCATAAATATCTGTCTGATAGACATCATCGTTCCTCCCATTGAAATTTTCCAGATTAGTAACGCCGAAACTCAACAGCTGATCTTATGATTCTTGGCTTTCTGGCTGTGATATTCAGGCGATGCCTCTTCCTTAATATCCATCAGTTTTAGATAAAAATGGGAGTGAGATATTGTCACAATCACTGAATTTTTTTCGGGGCACGAATGCTGCAAATAAGGGCTTGATGGCATCATCAATCTGATGCCATTTCCAGATGTCCGATCCCGCCATTAAAACCAGGGTTTATGGTTTCAATTGCTGACTTTCAATGCTGTCTTTACCGATATAAATCTGCATCAGATCACTGCCGACCAGAAGCGGACCTTTGTATCCTTCTCTGGTGGCGTCCACTAAACCCTGGGCATATTTAGGTTCATTCCGGGTATGATAATAAACGCCAAGTCCCGGATCTGTTTTTGCAAAAATATCCGCGGCCTGCGAGGCTGTCAGATGATAAGACAGGATTTTTTTAACCTGTTTTTCTGAAAAATACTTTTTCACATAATTAAGCAATGCAGGGGAAAAAACTTCCAAAATCACCACATCAACCCCTTTGCCATATTCATAAAGACTGGGTGTCGTCGTGGTATCACCTGATATCAGAACTGATTTCCCGGCATATTCGAATTTATAGCCATAGGCTGGTTTAATCGAGCCGTGATCCACAACAAAGGCCGTTACTTTTACGCCCTTCTTGTCATATACGACTGTATCTTTACCAATGGGAAGTTCATGAAAATCAGTCCCCAGAGCATCCGTCGTTGTGGGCACACCATCGGAAACCCGAAAACCGATATCACGCTCAAAAGCCGCCCTAAGGTTTTTCATCATATCAATGGTTCCTTCAGGCCCCCAGACAGTCAGCGGCTGCTCTCTTAATTGTACCCAACCATTTAACCAAAGGTCCGGAATGCCTAACAAATGATCGCTGTGCATATGGGTGAGGAACAGGTTATGAACCGTTGTGATCAAGCGGGGGTCCACCTGCGCCAGACGGGTTGTACAGCCCCGTCCGCAATCAAAAATAAACTGCTCGCCAGCCGCTTCGATCAGAATAGAGGGGCCAACCTGTGTTCTGCTGGGTAAAGGTGAGCCTGATCCGAGGATCGTCACGGTGATCAAAGGCGGCTCCTTGTCAGCATGTGGTGCATCGTGCCCTGGATCTGCTGAAAATGTCACCCGATGCCCTACGGCGAAAAACGCCAAAATACAAAAGGCCCATAATTTCATAGCTCTTTTCATAGCATTATCCTTTGTGATAAGGGAGCTGGTCTCTTTTCTGAGACATTAAAACAAGTCGCAAAACCAATGGCTTACTTGCGCATTGGCCACCAATCCATGATGCCCTTTTGGTAACAGGCACGCTGCTCAAGGCTCGAAGCCCATCTGCTCAGATGTTCAAAATCATCAAATGCAAAGTCTGTCATTTCCTTCAGGGTAAAATACAAGGGCGACCAGGCAATATCCGCCAGGGTAAACTGATCACCCGCCAAATAGGGTGTTTTACTCAAAACCTGATTGGCTTCGGAAAAACAGGTCCGCAATATTTCTTCTGCGGTCTCTACATCTTCCTGAGAAAAGTCATCAGAAGAACTCTTGCGATGAAATTCCAGCAGTTCGGGGTCTTTCTGTAATTTCTTGTATTTTTCCCGCTCTTCGTCTGATTGCGCCATCTTACCGCGCATTCTTTTGAAATAGATGTAGGTCTTAACCGCCTTCACATGGATTTCCGGCGCCAACCGCAGCCAGTAATACATAGTCTCCAGACCCTCTGGTGAAGAAGGACGCAAAGAAGGCTTCGGATATTTTTGATCCAGGTGGTCAATGATATCGTCTGATTCAACAATCACCACACCGTCTTCCACCAAAGTCGGCACCAGACCTTTTGGATTAATACTGAAATAGTCTTCCGTCAGGTTTTCTTTTTGGGTGATATCAATATGATGGCTTTCCCAAGATAAGTTTTTTTCTTCAAGCGTCATCCGGACACGCATCGAACAATTTGAAATGCCTGCATGATAAAGATGCAACCCTTCAAAATTGGCAACGGTTTTATTATTGGACTGAATGATTCCCATCTTTTGAAACTCCGATCATATTATTTATCAAATAAGACCTGCCAGCACCATATGACCCGACCTAAACGGTATATGGTACTGGCATTGTCTGACACTCCCTAGAATCTGGCTGATAATTTCACAGCAATTTCTCTTGGGGCCCTTAAACTTGCGAGGGAGTTTGGCCCGGTCGGGATACCCCATTGCAGTACAACCTGGTTTGTCAGGTTTTTACCCACAACAGAGATGGTATAATTTTCATCCGGCGATACCAGACGGATGCTGCCACCCAATATGCCATAACCATCTTCAAATGAGGATTCCGCGTAGGAAATATCTGTAAAATATTCATCTGAGAAACTGGCATTCGCCCGAACACCAAAACCCCATCCAGAAAAAGCAGAACTGTTATAATATTCGATGAAGCCATTGCCTTTGTGTTTCGGCGCAAAGTTCAGCACAAAACCTGATAAATCACATTGCCCATCAACAACGGCTTCCGGTGGACATTCAGGGGATCCAACAAAATCGTTATATGTGGCGTCTGTGTAAGCATAATCAAAACCAACGGTCCAGAAATCATTCAGGTTCCAGACCATATCAAATTCGATGCCCTTGGACGTGATAGATGTAGCATTATCAACGGAGAATGCCGGAATATCACCAGGCACCTGCGTGGCAAGCTGCAAACCTTCAACATCCATATAGAAGAATGTCAGATTGGCCCGCAAACTACCGTCCAGGAACACACCTTTCAAACCCACTTCATAAGAGGTATTGGTTTCAGCATCAAATTCGAAATCCACACCGGCAGCATCAATCCGTTCACTAAACCCACCGGTTTTATGACCCTGTGAGAAACTGGCATAAACATTCAGGTCGTCCGAAAAATCATACTGCACTGTCACTGCCGGCGTGAATTTGGACTCTGAACGGGTATCCGCCACACTAACAGGTTCCGAGAACGGACCAAGCGGACTGCCCGGTGATAATGGCTCATCAGTGCCGTAGTTGTGATAGAAACGGTCAAATTCAAATTCTTTTTCTTCGGTGGAAAAACGTCCGCCCAGAATAAGCCGGATGTCATCCGTGACATTATATCTGACTTGTGCAAAAGCCGCAAAAGTCTCTGTTTCCTGTGTCCAGGGTTCGTTGCGCTGTAACAGAATAGGTCCCAGGCCCAGCGTGACAAAATTCACATCAGAACTTTGGAAACGGGAAATATCGCTGCTTTCGAAATAAACACCCACAATGAAATCAAACGTGTCATTAATCAGTTCTGAGGTAAATCTCAGTTCCTGAGTAAAGGTTTCATATTCTTCATCCCTGAAAGCTCTGAAGGAATTGGCAAGACCACCATCGATACCATAAAAGCGCTGATCAAATTCATACTCCTGATAAGCCGACAGGGATGTCAAAGTACCCAAGCCTTCAAAATCATGATCAACGCGCAGGGCAATTGTCGATGTTTTCTGGTCTCTGAGCGGACAGAAGCTGCCCAAATTCTCACCCCCAGACTGTACAGGCGCGCCATCTAAAACACCATCGCCATTCACATCGGCAAAGGTATCTGTACAATCCATATCGATGATCCAGTCCAGGTCCGTATTAAAGCCGGGTGAGATCGCCTGCATATTCGTCAGCAGGAAAGGAGGACCACCAACGGCATTGATCTCACCCGCATCTGTACCATTTGCCAAGAACTTCTGATGATCCAGTTTCAGGCTGACCACCGTATTATCAGATGCATCCCATTCTAATTTCAAGCGGATACCCTGGTCTTCCCGATCAGGACCATCAGGGCCAAATTCCGAACCACGACGATTGATATAATATCCGTCATCTTCCCGGTAGCGCACCGCAAGACGGGCTCTGAAGGATTCTGTGAGAGGTCCTGACGCATAGGCCTGAATTTCCTGATAATTACCTGTGGTGCTGTAATCACCATAGGTCAGGTTTACACCGGCTTCGAATTCATCAGTCGGATCGGCCGTACGGATAATCATCGCACCTGCCACAGTATTTTTACCAAACAGCGTGCCTTGTGGACCTCTGAGAACTTCAACCCCGGCAATATCAAAAAAGCCGTGGATACTCATGGCCCCGCGGGCGATGTATACTTCGTCCACAAACCGACCCACTGATTGTTCAATGGAGTGGGTAGCACCGGACCCCAGCCCGCGTACATAGAGGTTAGGCAGAATAGTTGAATTGTTAATCTCGAAATTTGGCAGGTATAGCGCCAGGTCACTGACATCAACTGCGCCCACCAAAGCGATGGTTTCTGTTGTAATCGCAGATACTGACACAGGCACGTCCTGAATACCTTCGGGACGTTTTGTTGCTGATACGATTATTTCTTCGAATCTGGTTTCCTGACGTGCCGCGGTTTCTTCTTCTGCGTGCGTTACCTGCATGCCCATTGACAAAGCAACCAAAGCACTGCCCGTCATCAACGTCAGTTTCTGGAATTTACCCATTTTTTCCTCCCGGATAATGTTAACTTTACAGCAAATGTGCTTCGATGGTTAGCGAGAAACATTGAGCTTCTTTCTTCCCGGATTTGAGCCTGCTCCCAGCTCTTTGGTTCTTGTAAACAACAGGTCCCAAAGGAAATGCTAACCCCCCTCGATCGCCATTTTTCGATATCTGCGATTGCACAACATGGGGTGATTTCCACTATTGTCCGTAATGGATCATGAGTGTGAGTGAGTTATTCTCAAGATTGAAAACTTTTTTTCTTTCGCCCACGAACAGCGAAGAAGAAGAGACAAATTCTCCACATTTTGGAATTTTTCTCACACCCTGTAAGAATTAAAAATGTCATATGATGTGACATATGGCCTGAAAAACCGGATATGACTTACATCCATCCTCCAGAAATTCTATTTTGAATGTTTAATATAAGGCCGTCATTAATTTTCATGGACAAGGTTTTTATTAAACCACTGTATATAAACAATAAATAACCGCATAATTTAAAATTTTCACATTGATTATTAGACATTTATCATCAAGCGCTCTGTATTGTAACTGATACAGATGGGCTGTAATATAACAATATTCTTATGATCAGGCTGCACAGACAATGAATACCGACCTTCTTTTGACCATCAGTATGAGACATTTAAAAGTCATTTTATGTCTTGCTGAGTCACGTAATGTTACACGGGCAGCCCATCTTTTATTCCGATCCCGAACAGCCGTCAGTAAGGCGCTTTCGGATTTGGAAAAACAGATTGGCGTGATCATTTTTGAAAGATCATCTTCGGGATATATCGCCACTGCAGAGGGAGAAGCATTGATATCCCGCGCTAAAATTATCTCCGACATTTTTACACGCTTGTCCAAAACATATCAGAATAGTCACAAGCGTCCTCAGAACATAAATACCATCCCTTTGTTTAAGATGGACATCGCGACAAAAAGGCTTGTACAACTCGCCCTGCTTGCCGACACAGAGAATATTGAAGAAGCTGCCAAAAGAGCAAACCAGACTCCCTCAGCCATATATAAATCTGTTCATGACCTTGAAGAGTTGTTGGACCTTACCCTGTTTGCGCGATTACCCAATCGCCGGATTATCCCCGTGGGCTATGGCGAGATTTTATGCCAGCAGGTTAAACTGGCCTTGTCACAGTTGAGCCACGCCATTGATGATATCAAGAACATTCAGGGTGAGCATAAAGGTTTGCTGAGAATTGGAAGCCTGCCCTCAATGCGCACCTATGTATTACCTGTTGCTTTGGCAAAACTGGCAAAAATTCGCCCCGAACTTTCTGTTCAGATAGATGCAGGTCCCTATACACATATGGCCAAGGATATTCTGAGCGGTGATCTGGATATTATTATTGGTGGCACAAAATCCGGCTCCAGCACCGCTGGTCTGAAAACAGAAAAACTTGCCCAGGACAGAGTGTGCCTGGTCGCCAGTGCCCAACATCCACTGGCTCAGAAAAACACCATATCAACCGAAGATCTGAGTAATGTAAACTGGGTACTGCCTGTGTCCGGCACCCCATCAAGGGACCTGTTCAGTAAGTGCCTGGAGAAATCCGGCATTACGATTAATAAAAGCCGTATTGAAACAGGCTCGGTGATCACGTTGCGGGGTATTTTAATGTCTAGCGAAGCCGTAACCGTGGGCACTATGTACCAAACCCATTATGAACAAAAATTGGGATTACTGAAAATTCTGCCCTTCAAACTTGTGGAGGATGACTGGCCATTGGGCCTGACTGTTCGTGAGGAAACACCCCCACCAAACAGTTTGAAATATTTTCTGACTTGCCTGCGCGAAACCATCCAGGAAATTGAAGATGGACAGGTTTTAAATGGCCAGGACTGGACAATCGAGGCAAACGTTTAACGCCATCATGGGACTGTTTTAGAAAAAAAGTCACCCCTGCCGATATTAATTCACTTCTGATTCCGGCCAAAAAACTGAACACTAGAAGCGAACATTTTGGATCATCAAAGTCGAATGTGCAATCGGTCTTCATTGAAAGCATCGGTCCATATATCAGCCTTGATAAACACACCGATACAAGAGGGAAATATGCTCGAATTATATCATCATGGCTCGTCGGTTTGTGCTGCAAAAGTACGCTTTACCCTTGCTAAAAAAGACGTTTCTCCCGATGCAATGCATTATATTGACATCCTTAAGGGTGAACAGTTTGACCCGGAATATATCAAGATCAATCCAAAAGCTGTTGTGCCTTCTTTGGTGCATGACGGCAGAATTATCAACGAATCAACCGTGATTTGTGAATATGTGAATGATGCCTTTCCGGGCACCTCTCTGGTACCAAAAGATGCGTTCGAGCGTACAAAAATGCTCATGTGGACAAAGGCCGTCGACGAACATTTACATCCGGCATGTGGCGAGTT
>JGI12316J15310_10000994_pt44 | contig 13837 bp, 12 predicted proteins | sample MarCyaLeptolynsp_FD_15310 | JGI IMG/M metagenome (IMG submission 15310)
CCGACCAGATTGATAACGAGTTTGTCCTTCGCCAGACTTTCGCCTGGCGACATTACCGCCAGCGCGACGGCGAACACGGCGCCGCTCAAGAGTGCCAATGGTCTTTTCATCTTACATCCTTCCCCTGCAATTGCCGATGCCCCCTGGCATCGGTCTCCTTCACTCCAAGTTCTACCTTATGCCTTCGCCCGCCTCCTCTGCGTCCGGCCCCGTCGCGATCGCACCGTCGCGCTGTCTCTTCACGCTCAGCTCGGCGGCGATCGGTGTCGAAGCAGTGGCTTCGACGGTGTTTTCGCTGGACAGGATTTCGTCGATGACGATGTCATGCAAGCGCCTGATGTCGGCCTCAACCAATTTCCGAACCGTACCGGTATCCTCGGATTCATAGGCCCGAACCAGATCAGTCCGATCGCGAACGATATCTTTCGCGCGGGACTTCAACAGGCCTTTCAGGTTCATCAGACGTACGGTCTGGTTCCAAAGATCGGTAAGGACCGAGAGTGCCTGGCGATTGCCGGACGCGTCCGCGATTGCGGAATGAAACTGCCGCTGCGCATGAATGAATGTCGCGAGACTGGACGGATCGTCGGCGCGGTACCCAGAGGCGCAGACCGCGTTCAGTCGCCACAAATGTTCGGTATCGACCTTGCCGACCGCTGCTGCCGAAATTGCCGGTTCCAGATGCCGCCTGATCTCAAAGATACTGCGGACTGAGCGCAGGGTAACCGGCGTCACCTGATAACCGCGCCGCGCTGCAACCATGACCAGGTTCTGTTGCCGCAGCCGGGCAAGCGCCAGCCGCACGGCGCCTTTACCGAGGTCGAACTGTTTCGCCAATATGGCTTCGGAAACTTCCTGTCCGGGCATCAGTTCGCAACCGATAATTGCTGCGTGCAGAATTTCGTAGGCTATGTCGGCCTGGCTTCCTGAGACAGTCAGATAATCCGAACGGGACTTATCGAGCATTCTTGTATGTCCTCACATTTTTGCTCCGGTTACGGAAAATTCACTGGATCGGCGGCGGCCGCCGCCGGCCAGGGCGAATTCACGTGAACCATGCCAATGTTGTGCCCAGTTTCGGCGTCGTGCATCACCGCCGACGGGTTGGCAAATTGTACGGGATAGACCGTGTCATCGACCCGGACGAGTTCGAACTGTTCGGCCAGCGCCGACAGATGGCCGGTATTCATGGCCTTGTTGCATCTCAGCACCCGTCCCTCGGCATTGACCCTTGGATAGTGAAACGCGTCCTCCAGGTTCATGCCGAAATCGAGCACATAAGACAGGAGCTGTGTCACCGTCGGAATGATCTGCCGGCCACCGGCGGCACCAATCGCCATCAACGGACCCCCGTCACGGGTCGCCACAACCGGACACATATTGGCAAGCGGCCGGGCTCCGGCCTTGATCGAATTCGGGCGGCCGGGACGTGGATCGAACCACATCATTCCGTTGTTCATGAGCATGCCTGTTTCCGGCAGCACGACTTTCGATCCGAAACGCGACAAAAGGGTTCCCGTCAGAGCCGCCATGTTTCCTTCCGCGTCAATGACGCTGAGGTGCGACGTACAACTTGTCCCATGACCATCGGCCGTCAGCCTGGCGTCGAACGCGGACCGGATTGCCGATAGCTGTGTCACGACATTTGCGGCGCTGAGCCCTTCCTGGCGTTCAAGGCTCCGTGAGAACCGATCCATAATATCAACAAAGGTCGGACCACCGCTCAATCCGGGCATGGCATAGAGATCCGCGTCGCCATACCGGATATGCAGGGGATCGACGATCCTCGCCTCGTAGGCAGCCAGGTCGCGCGCTGTCATCGCATTGCCTCCGGCCCGAAGATCGGAAACGATGCGGCGTGCGATTTCGCCCTCGTAAAAATCCCTCGGACCAGCCTTGGCGAGGCGCTCCAGGGTTGCGGCAAGACCAGGAAACGGCAGCCGTCTGATATTGACGGCATCTGCAGCGACCGGGGCACGGCCATCGGGCAGATAAACGTCCCGGCTGGCGGAAAACTTGTCCAGGCCACGCGAATCCACGGCGATGCAGAGAGATGCATACCAATCGATGGGCAATCCCTTGTCGGCGAAGGCTATCGCCGGCGCGAGCGCATCCGCCCATGACAATGTGCCGAAGGCTTCAAGCGCCAGAGCCAGACCCGCGATCTGGGTCGGGACGCAAATAGAGGAGTAACCCTCCAGATTGCGATCGTCGACGACCTGCGGCCAGTTGAACCAGTCTTCGCTCTCCTGGGCGGTAAGCGGATAGGCGTCGGCATCCAGATTCTCCGGTGCCACCGTCCCGAAGTCGACGGCGTGCACGATTTTGTCGGCGGCCGAGTAATAGAGCAGAAATCCGCAACCACCGATTCCGCTCAGCCAAGGTTCCAGAACGCCAAGGCTGAAAGCGGTAACGATGGCCGCATCGGCGGCATTGCCGCCGCGCGAAAGAATATGTGCCCCCGCCTCGCTTGCCATCCAATGCTGCGAAGCCACGATACCGTGCGCGGATTGCAGCGCCGGCTTGCGCGGCTGCCATTGTGCGGATTGTCCGACAGCGGTCACGGAATCCTCCGGACAGATGCTTTGAAGGGTTCCCGACACCCCCGCTCGCAAAAACGACGAACGAAAGGAGATTCCACACTCGAAGAATTTGTAGGCACAATTCGCCTGTTTGAAGTGATTGAGGTTTCAGAAAATGCTATTTCAGAGTCATCTGTGTTGTCAATTCTTGAAATTGAATACCCAGAATTATCTCTTGCGGTTTTGGAAGAACTCCTGACACGAATGCGCTTCGTGTCGGCAAGGCGCGCACCGCAGAACGGCAGATGGACTGTCAACCATCTTTCGATGGCCCATCTGAACGATTTTGAAACGAAGAAATCGAGGCAATCCAGCCTGGGAGCGGCGGGCTCCGGATGTTTTCCTTTCTGGGGTCAACACCCTAATTGCACTGCGCAATCACAATTCTCGCTGGATTGTTCACATCGGGTTCATAAGTAAGGAAATACCAAATTATTCTTTCACACCTTGCCACGGAGACAGCAATGCGCGCCTTCCATTTCCTCCTGGTGTTTGGCTGGATGTTTATCCTGCTCGGCGCCCTTCCATCGCGAGCGGCGGAAGACCTCACCCTGAAACGCGTGCTGTTGTCGACCGGCGGCGTCGGCTATTTCGAATATGAGGCCGATGTGGACGGCGATGCCGATCTGTCATTGCGGGTCGGCCTCGACCAGGTGGACGACGTTCTGAAGAGCGTTGTCGTTTACGACGACAAGGGCCAGGTCGGCAGCATCAGCCTGCCCGGCAAGACGCCGCTGCGCGAAGTGTTTCGTGAAATGCCGTTCGGTCAGGACGCCCTGGATTCGCCGGTTGCGCTGCTGAGCACGCTGCGCGGCGCCGAGGTCGAGGTCAAGGGCGCGCGCGCCCTGAAGGGCCGGATCATTTCGGTCAAGCCGGAGACCGTCAAACTGCCGAATGACAAGGGAGCGATCACACAGCACCGGCTGAGTCTTTTGACCGGCTCCGGTATACGGCAATTGGTGCTTGAGGAAACCGACCTCCTGGAATTTTCCGACCCCAAATTGCAGGCCGATATCGATCGAGCCCTGAAAGCGCTTTCCGATCTCGGTCAGCGCGACCGGCGCACCCTGAAAGTCACGGTCACCGGCGACGGTCCGCGCAAGGTCCGTGTCGCCTATCTGGTCGAGGCGCCACTCTGGAAAACCTCCTACCGTCTGACCATGCCGTCGGATCCGCTCGCCACATCGGCCGGCATGCAGGGTTGGGCCGTCGTTGAAAACCTCAGCGGCGAAGATTGGGACGACGTCGAGTTGACGATCGTCTCCGGCAATCCGGTGACATTCCGCCAGGCGCTTTACGACACTTATTACGTCGAGCGCACCAAGGTACCGGTGGAAGTGCTGGGCAGACTGATGCCGCAAACGGACAGCGGGGCCGTGCCGGCCGCCGCCCCCGCTCCCAGAGCCGCGAAGACCACGAAGCGCCGAGCGCAGCGCTCCAAGAGCCGGGTTGCCGCCGGAAACAGCCTCGGACTCATGTCAATGATGGCCGCCCCCGCCGCGGAAGCGCCGATGCCGGCGGACGCCGCGCCGGATGTCGCCCGGATCATCGCCTCTGAAAGCACCGAAGCAACCTCCTACGTGCTGTTTCGCCACCCGCAGCCGGTCAGCGTCTCGAATGGCTATTCGCTTTCGATCCCGATCGTCGGGCGGGACTTCGAGGCCGAGCGTCTTGCGCTGTATCAGCCGGGAACCCATGCGACCCATCCGCTTGCTGCCATCCGTCTGCGCAATGACGGCGAAACCGCCCTGCCCCCCGGTATCCTGACGCTGTATGAGCGCGGCGAAGACGGACGGGTTGCTTATGTCGGCGACGCTCGCACCAAAACCGTGCCGGCCGGCGAAAAGCGTCTGTTGAGCTATGCGCTCGACCAGAACATCCGCATCGATCGGGAGAACAAGTCAAACAATCGAATTTCATCGGCGAAGATTGCCGGCGGCCTGCTGGTTCTGACCCAGATCCAACGTGCGGAAACGATCTACCGGATCACCGCCCCGGCGAAAACCGCCCGCAACCTTCTCATCGAGCACCCGCGCAGCAAAGACTGGGATCTCGTAGAACCCACTTCGGACGAGATCGAACTGACGGGCACGCATTACCGGATCCCACAGACCCTGGAAGCCGGAAAATCCGTAACCCTGCGCGTCGCCATGGAGAAGACGGAAAACCGGCGTGTGTCCCTGTCCAATCTGCGTCCCGACCAGATCCGGTTCTATGCCAATGCCAAGGAACTGCCGCCCGAGCAACGCGAGGCCATCGCGGCTCTGACGGAAAGGCTGAAGTTGATCGAAGAAACCCGGACGACCGTCAGGAACCTTGAACGAGAACAACAGGAGCTGCTAACCGAACAGGACCGGCTGAGCAAAACCCTTCGGTCAGTGCCCAAGGACAGCGATCTGTTCCAGCGCTACCTGAAAAACATGAATGCCAACGAGGACACGATCGAAACCAACAAGGCTGCCCTGGAAACGGCACGCGAAGCCGTTGCCGCAGCGGAAAAGCACATGCAGGACTATGTCCGCGCGCTGAATCTGTAACCACCTCGGATATCAGTGCAATACCCAAAACAATACGTGCCGCGCGGTTCTGCCGCGCGGCACGCGTTACAGGAGTGGGCCGATTTGGCTGGCCCCGCACGACGGCAAGGTCCCGCAAGATGGGGTGCTTGTCCCTGAGCAGTCCCCCAAACGTCCGAGGCCACCCCGACCCGTCAAGTGTGCGGATGACCGGGTTCGAGGACCGACGAAAGCCGGTCAGCTACCGCGCAAGCGCAATATGGGCATGGGGATAGCCGTTCTGCGCCCGATGACAATTCCAAAGCACACAAACAAAAAAGCCGACGATGTGATCAGAATAAATGTGTCCACCATGTCCCCGAACACCTAACCAGTCTTCGGACGTTACAATGGAAAGGGACATCCTGCTCCCGGCCCATCAAAGATAGTCAAATGCCCATTCGTTGTATCCCTGCTCGCCGCGGTACCATATGACTTTGTCGTCACCGGACTCCCCGTGGTTCCATCTCTGTGGAGCCCCCGAGGCCATGGCTTCGCGGACAAGCGCGCGGCGTCTCTGACTCAGGACAATGTCGCGGATAAGTGTCTCTTCATCCCATTTGGCCTTAACATCCTCCGCAAATTGGGCGACCAGATCTTCATGTCCGGAGCGGTGCGCCAGGTTGACCCTCTCCTCCGGGTCCGCGACGAGGTCATACAAAAGGACACCGTCCTGGGATGACGAGACGAACTTGTAGGGTCCGCGCCGGATCATGAAGATCGGCACGGTGGTGGCTTCGGCCAGGTATTCGGCGTGGACGGATCTTTCGGCAGGCGGGTTGCCACGATTGATCAATGTTGCCAGATCGACACCTTCCAGTGGCTCGGTGTCGGCCGTCACGCCGGCAAATCCGTTGAAGGTCGGCAGGAGATCGACCAGGGAAACCAGCTCGCGCACGCGCTGTGGCTCAATTCCGGGCCCTGAAATAATGAGCGGCACACGCAGGGATTTTTCGAAAAAATGTTTCTTGAACCACATTCCGCGTTCGCCGAGCATTTCCCCGTGATCGGAGGTGAAGACGATCTGCGTGTTGTTGTCCGCCCCGGTCGCTCGAAGCGCGTCCAGAAGCCGCGTCACCAAACTGTCGATGTAGCTTATCGATCCGTAATAGGCCCGTATCGCCCTTGAAACATCCTCATCGCTGAACCGGATATTCAGCATGCCAAAATCCCTGAGCAATCGTATCGAATGCGGGTCATGTTCGTTCTCGGAAAGGGCTCCAATGCGGGGCATCGGGATGTCCATGCCTTCGTAGAGGTCCCAGAACTCCTTTCGACAGAGATAGGGTTCGTGCGGATGGGTGTAGGATACCTGCAGAAAAAACGGGCGCTGATCGTCGCCGCGTGCGATGTCGAAGATGTGCTGGACCGCCTTGAATGTCACTTCCTCGTCAAAGTCGATCTGAACCGAACGCTCACAGATGCCGGCGATCCGGACGGCGCGCGGATCGTTGGTATCGCGTTTGCCCTCATTTTCCCAATTGGGCACCCAGGCAAAGTCCGCGGGATAAAGATCGGCGGTCAGGCGCTTTTCAAATCCGTGAAACTGATCGGGTCCGATAAAGTGCATCTTGCCTGAAAGCGCGGTCTGATATCCGGCGGCCCGCAAGTAGTGGGCGTAAGTTGGGATTTCGGCTGAAAATTCCGCGGCATTGTCATAGGCTCCGACCGTGGAACAAAGCTGTCCGGTGGCCATTGAAAATCGCGACGGCGCGCAAAGTGGAAAGTTGCAATAGGCGTTCTCGAAGACCACACCATTTTCGGCCAGATGGTCCAGTGACGGAGCGTGACAGATCCTGTCGCCATAGGCCCGCAATGCGAAGGCGGTCAGTTGATCCACCTGGATGAAGAGAATATTGGGTAGTCCAGTCATATTAATGCCCTCAGCGCAGGATCCCGCGCACAACGCCGACGGGACCGGTCTCATACCACTTCTTGTGGCCGCGATCACGCGACGAGATTCCGAAACTCTGCGACGTACGATCGATCACGATCGCGAGGAATACGATGCCAAGACCGCCAACGGTGGCCAGCCCCATGTCAAGCCGGCCGATTCCGCGCAACACCATCTGACCCAGGCCGGTCACCGATATCATCGAGGAGACGACGACCATGCTGAGTGCCATCATGATCGTCTGGTTGACGCCCGCCATGATCGTCGGCATAGCCAGCGGCAATTCGACTTTGTAAAGTGTCTGCCGGTTCGAAGCACCAAAGGCGCGCGCGGCTTCAACCATGTCACCGCGCACCTGGCGGATACCGAGGTTGGTCAGCCGGACGACGGGCGGCAACGCATAAATGAAAGTGACGATGACACCCGAAACGTTGCCAATCGAGAACAGCATGACGATCGGCACCAGATAGACAAAAGACGGGATTGTCTGCATCAGATCCAGCATCGGTTGCAGGATCGTCCAGAACCGGTCGCTCTTGGCAGAATAGACGCCGAGAGGAATGCCGATGAGCGAACAGAAAACCACACAAGTCAAGACGATCGACAGCGTGGTCATGCTCTCTTCCCAGGCACCCATCAACCCGATCGCCACCATGCAAGCAGCCGCTATCGCTCCAAGCCTGCGCCCTCCCGCTTGCCAGGCCACCAAAACGATCGCAACAAGCACCAAAAGGTCCGGAGCTTGCGTCAGAGCATCTTCCAGTCCCGTCAGGACGATGTCAAAGGGAACCTTGATCGCCTGAAACAGGAAGCGAAAATTGGTCACGACCCATTGCAACAAAGCCTCGACCCATGCACCGACCGGCACCCATTGTTTGTCGAAAATGTTCCACACATCCATGGTCCCGCCCCCTAGCCCCGCAGCGCGGTCAACGCGCTCTTGATTGAAATGAGCCCGACCGCGGCATGATCAGGATCGACGACCGTGACCGGCCCCTGGTCGTCCATGAACAGGTCGATGATTTCTCCCAGTTCAGCGTCGGTCCGCACCGTTTTTGAAGTGGGTTCTCGCTCCTCCAACGGCGTCATGATGGTTTGCGCCTTCACCAAAGCCACACGGCTGATACCCTTCACGAATTCTGCGACATAAGCGTCATTCGGTTTGGTCACGATCTCCTCGGGCGTTCCTATCTGCACAATCTCTCCGTCATTCATGATCGCAATGTGGTCTCCCATGCGGATCGCTTCATCGAGATCGTGGGTTATGAACAAGGTCGTCTTGTGCATATGCGCCGACAGGTCCAGGAACTGGTCCTGCAATTGTCGGCGGATCAGTGGATCGAGCGCGGAAAACGGCTCATCCATCAACAGGATCTCCGGGTCCGCTGCCAGCGCACGCGCCAGTCCGACCCGCTGCTGCATGCCACCGGACAGCTGATCGGGATAATGGTCGATCCAACCTCCCAAATCCATCGCCTCGAGTGCCTTAACCGATGCCTCCAGACGGGCCGTCGGTTCAATTCCGCGTACCTCCAGACCAAAACCGACATTTTCGCCGAGTGTACGGTGCGGCCACAGCGCCATGTGCTGGAACACCATGCCGATCGTCTCCGACCTCAGCCGACGCAACTCGTCCTCGCCCATCGTGTCCACGCGCTGCCCTGCGACGTGGATTTGGCCCGAAGTCGGTTCGATCAGGCGGTTCACGTGCCGCACCAGCGTCGACTTTCCCGACCCCGACAGGCCCATGATGCAGAAGATCTCCCCCTTCTTGACACTGAAGCTGGCGTCTCGAACCCCCAGAACACAGCCAAACCGGTCTCTAACCTCCTCCTTTGTCAACCCCTCGGACAAAACCGCCTTCATGGCTTCGTCGGACGCCTTGCCGTAGATCTTCCAGAGATCACGGCACTCGATCTGCGCTTCGCTCACGGCGATTTCCTTTCCGGCAAAAAAGTGCGCGGCGTTCGCCGGGCCCATCAGCTTCGGGGAGGATTAGTTTGCAGCCGCAGCCGCATCGGCGACCCAACCGTCAAACCGCGCCTGGTTCGCGGCAATCCAGTCCGCGGCGTGACGCCGAAAATCTTCCTGCGTGTTTTCACCGTCACGCAATTTGACCTGCGCGGCGTTGACCGCTCCAATTGGAATATCCACCAGCGCAAAGAACCGGGCGGCAGCAGGATTGGCTTTCAGAAAATCATTGTTGGCGACGATGTAGACATCATTTACCGCGAAGCCCGGATCGGAATTGCCTTGAGCAGTTGTACTGCCCTCCGTGCGCGGAACACCGATTTGGACAACGTCCTTGCCCGGCACCAGCACGTCGCTGATCCAGTTTGGCGTCCAAGTGTAGTAAAAAATTGAACCGCCTTCATTGTAGCGCGTGATCGTGTCAGCCATGATCGCGAAATAGCTTCCCTGATCATGCTGGACGGCTTCACGCAGTTTGAACTGGTCCAGATGGTCTTCTATCGCAAGTTCACAACCCCATCCGGGATTACATCCTGACAGGTTCGCCCTGCCATCTCCGTCCGCGTCAAACAATGCGGCAATCGCCTTGTCGTTCATTTGCCCGATATCGGTGATATTGTGGGCTTCCGCCGTTTTTCTGTCGATGAAATAGCCCTGCCCGGCTCCCTTGATGGCGGCGTTCACACGTGTCATCACGGCTTCGCCGCCGGACTTGTCAAAGAAGTTGTTGTGCAGCGGTTTCCAATGGTTGAACGTATAATCTGCATCGCCGGAAGCGACGGCAAGATGCACTGCGGGAAAATCGGCTTCCAGCGTTTCATGGACCTCGTAGCCCAGGGCTTCGAGACCCTGTTGCACGATCATGTGCTGGAACCACGCATTTGCCGGCGAGCCCTTGATCGGCGAGACTTCAATGCCCGCCCCCGGCAGATCCGACGCAAGCGTCGGCACTGCCAAAGATGTCGTGAAGGCCAATGTCCAGGCCAATCTCGCAAAGTGTTTCATGCTGTCCTCCCAACAAGTCATGTAAATCGTCCGGTCAACGGAATTGGATTCACGCGATTGTCTTCGCAGGATTACCGGCTGTGAAGTTCCAAAATCCGAGCCAATATGTTAACTGGAGTGTTATGGAAAGCCTCCGCAAGACCCTTACAAAACTGCCGCATCTGATCACTTTCGAGGCCGCAAGCCGAAATTCGAACTTTACACGGACAGCCGAGGAACTTGGCGTGACACGGGTGTCCGTCAGCCGCCAGATTGCCGAGTTGGAACAGTCGATTGGTGCCAAGCTTTTCTATCGTGACCATCGCAAGGTCACGCTGACCCAGACCGGCCGTGCGTTGGAGGCGGAAATCGCGCCAGCCCTGCATCAGATCGCCGGCGCGCTGCGCCGGGTCGCCGACATGGCCGGAGATTCCCGACTGACCGTCACGACCACTTCGGCTTTCGCAACCTATTGGCTGATGCCGCGCCTCGTCGACTTCAGCAATCTTCACCCCGAGATCGAACTCAATCTGGTCGTATCCGACCGAACTCTCGATCTGAACACTGAAAATATCGATATCGCCATCCGCTATTCAAAGGAGCAACCCCGCGAAGGAATCGTGACCCGGTTTCTTCAAGAGCGCGTCTTTCCGGTCGTAAGCCCAAAATATTCAGCCAATACGGCGCTCAGCGACCCTGCAGATCTGCTGAAGGAAAACCTGCTTCATCTTTCCGGGATTTACCGCCCGGGCGCGCGCTGGCCCAACTGGTTTCGAAAAAACGGCATCGTCCCGCCAAAGGCGGCCACCGGTGTTGTCATGAACACTTACATTAACATGCTGCAGGCAGCGATCGCCGGTCAGGGAATTGCGCTCGCCGGCAATCCCCTCGTCGACCCCTATCTCGCCGATGGCTCGCTGATAAAACTGGAAGGATTTCTCGAGCTGAAGCGGGATTACTTTTTTCTCATCAACACCACGAACGATCGCCCGGATGCGGCATGTTTCTGTGACTGGCTGCAGAAGCAGGCCGAAGGTTCACAAAGGCCAAGTTGAGATCTCGGGCAAGCAGTGACTTTACTCGGCACAGCGGCATTGAGTTTTTTGCGACCGGCTTTGTATCGATGCGCCGCCCACAATGAAGGCGTTCGCAGCGTTCACCCTACGATGGTCGTTTGCCGAACGATCCAAAGCTGGTCTGGGGCCTTGCAAACGCTGCTTTCGTCCCTGCAGGGACCCTCTTAGAAAAACAGAACCGATTTCATTCGAAACCCGTAATCCCAGTTGACGTTACATGTCCGGGATGAACGCGATGTTCGAAGCCTTTTGGTCTCGCCAACCGTTGCAATTTTCCGAGATGGTCTTCTGGACCGTTTCAGGTGCAATGATCGCATGCTTTGCACTTACTGTTATACTTGCCACATTTGACCTGCGAACAATTGACGGCAATGTCTCGGTTTGGGCCAAACCCCTCAAGTTCGAGGCATCTCTGGCAATCCACGCGGCAACGCTTGCATTGGTCCTGCCCGCTCTGAGTTCATCAGTCCGTTCAAGTTCGATCATGACGGTCATTGCCGTAGTGTTTCTCGCCGCCTGCCTCATCGAAATGAGCTACATTCTTGCCCAGGCCGCCCGGGGCGAGCCCTCCCATTACAATGTGTCATCACCATTCCATCGGATCATGTGGTCCGTGATGGCGATTGCGGCAATTGTCATTATCGGAGCAGCCGGTGCCATCGGAGTGGCCATGGCCGTCAGCTCCGACGAAGGACTTGCGCCCACATTGAAGTGGGCAATCGCCCTTGGACTGATCGGCGGCACGCTGCTGACAATCTACACCGCCTTCACGATTGGCGCGCGAATGTCGCCCTATGTTGGCGCCATCCCGGTCGGCAAAGAGGCACGCATGGTTTTGACTGGCTGGTCTCTTGGGTCCGGAGACCTGCGCGTCTCGCATTTCCTGGCAACGCACATGATACAGGTGCTTCCCCTGGTCGGTCTTGCAGTCTCGCAATGGGCGCCAGGGCGGACCGGTGTGATCATTGTTGTCCTGGCGACCGTAACTTGGACCGCATTCATACTTCAGGAATATGGACGCGCCCTTTCAGGGAAACCGTCGCCGCTTGCGGTCTCCTTAAGCTCCTGATGACCTTGACGCCTGGGTAATGCACTAACGAAATCCGTTTTCACAAACGTCGCGCCGCGGGACCGCCACCGGGTGTTGTTGCCACAACGCCCGCGCACCAAAGCCGGTCCGGTTAACCCGGACGCACGGTGCCTACCATCGAAACTCACGGTCAATACCGGCAAGCTTCACGCCGGTGAAGGCCGAAGCTTCCAGCGACAGGGCCCGAAGGTCCTCGACCTCCAGATTGTGCACGGTGGACTTGCCACAAGCCTTGGCAAGCAGAGTGACTTCCATGGTCATCGCCGTCAGATAACGGGCCACGCGTTCGGCGCCCGCGGCAACATCCATGCGGCTTTCCAGCCTGGCGTCCTGGGTCGCAATCCCGACCGGACAGAGCCCGGTGTGACAATGATGACATTTGCCCGGCGCCGTACCGAGGGCGGCGTAGTCGTCACCGTAGCGCGGCGAATTGCAGCCGAGCGCCATCATTGCGGCGTTGCCGATCATCACGGCGTCGGCGCCGAGCGCCAGGCATTTCGCCGCGTCGACGCCCGAACGGATGCCACCGGCGGCAACCAGCGAGACCTTGCCGGTCATGCCGCAATCGTCGAGTGCCTCGCGGGCGGCGCGAATGGCCGTCATGCAGGGCACACCGGTATGATTGAGCAACAATTCCGGTGACGCCCCGGTGCCGCCCTCTGCGCCGTCGACAACCACGATATCGGCACCGGCCTTGGCTGCGATTGCAACGTCGTAGCGCGGTCGCGTTGCTCCCATTTTTACGATAATCGGAACCTTGTAATCGGTCGCCAGCCGCAATTCCTCGATTTTGACCTGCATGTCGTCCGCACCGAGGAAGTCGGGATGGCGCACGGTGGAACGCTGGTCGACGCCGGCCGGCAGCGACCGCATTTCCGCAACCCGTTCGGAGACTTTCATGCCGAGCAGAAGCCCGCCGGTACCGGGCTTTGCTCCCTGCCCAACGGCAATCTCGATCGCATCGGCCCGGCGCAGATGGTCGAGGTCGAGCATGTAGCGCGAAGGGGTCATCTGATAGACCAGCGTCTGCGAGGCCTCGCGCTCTTCTTCGAGCATTCCGCCCTCGCCGGTACAGGTCATCGAGCCGACCTTGGAAGCGCCGTAGCCGAGCGCGGCCTTGGCATTCGCCGACAGGGCCCCGAACGACATCGAGCCGACATAGATCGGAATGTCGAGCTCAAGCGGATTTTCCACGAGGCCGCGTCCGCCGCCAAGCACGGTGCGGCTGTCGCAGCTTTCGCGGTAGCCTTCCAAAGGCAGCCGGGTCATCGTCGCCGGTACGAAGGTCAGGTCGTCGAAGGTCGGAAAGCTCTTGTTGAACGTGTTGTACCCGCGCACCTGGTATCGGCCCAGTTGCGCCATGGCATGGACCTCGGAAATCGCTTCCGGTGTCCAGCGCGTCGAGCCGCCTTCCTGATAGGAAGACGGGACGCCGACCGGCAGGCCCTCGATGGCGCCATCGCGCATGGCAACGGCATCCTCGCTCGGCATCTCGAATGGATATTGGTATCCGGTTTTCAGATCATCAGCCATGCGTTGGCATCCCTGCTTTCAAAATACCAGAGCTTTTCCGCCGACACGATCTTGCGCCAGTCGCGCTGCGTATCGTTGATGCCCCGGCTCTTCAACAATTCCTCGATTGAGGCGACTTCATCCGGCTTCGGCTCGACCACCTTGGAATCGAC
>JGI12316J15310_10000497_pt5 | contig 13832 bp, 15 predicted proteins | sample MarCyaLeptolynsp_FD_15310 | JGI IMG/M metagenome (IMG submission 15310)
ATTGTTTGCGGCCGTTTGCTGAGGTGTGTGTTGTTGGCTTTGCTCTGCTCTTGGTGTGGCTGCCAGGCTCGGTACTCGAGCGCTGTCAGTGCATTCGTATTGGCGGTCACGACCGTCGTTCTGCTTGGCTGTCGCGACGACGGTTCCGAGCCACCCTCACGCGAAGACTGCGGCACCGGCTGCGACGACGGCGCATTCCTCCCCGGCGATGGGGGTGGTCCCCCGTTGGAGTGCGGCGACCTGTGCCTCGCCTCGGAGACCTGCATCAACAACGTCTGCCAGCCCATCGCCCCTGCGCTTCCGGCCTGCTCGGTGCCCGTGGTCCTCGAGCAACTCGATGTCGAGATTCCGATGCCGTCCGTCGACCACGTCATCGGCGATGTGATCGCGGCCGAGCTCGGACTGGGTGAGGGCGAAGACCTCATGATCAAGGGCGTCGAGACGATCTTCGTCGTCCCGGGTGATCCGTCACTGCCACCAACCGAACTGCTCGACCTTCCCGAATTCTGGAGCGGCCCCGAGGTTGGAGATGTTTCCGGGGATGGCGTCCCAGATCTCGTCGTCATTAGCGGCAGCCGAGCCGAGGTCTACGTGGGTGACGGGCAGGGAGGGTTCGCGTTCGATCAAAGCAGGACCTTCGCCGGCAGCTCCGGGTTCCCCTTACTCGTCGGCGATATCGACGGCGACGAGGACGCGGACTTCGTATTTCGGGTCGACGATTCGCTCCGTTGGCTCCCCAACGACACGGGCACCCTGGGCGAGATGCGATACCTCCCGCGACCCGCACTCGCGGCCGACCTGCGAACCGATGCCGCGGGCAATCCCGAACTGTGGTCAGGCTATGAGACGCTCACGGTCTATCGACCGCCCGCACTCCTGCCTGAAGAGTTGGAGCATCCACTCGGGCCAGGGAGCACATTGTGGCCTCTCCTTGGTCGCTACACCGGGCGCACCGAGGCGGACGCGCTCGCCTTCACGAGCCGTGCCAGCGACATCTTCGTTGTGGTCGCCGAGTACCCCGAGGTTCTGCACGTTGCGCGCGTTGCCGATGTGTCTGCTGGCGCCAAGTCCGGCGACCTCGACGGCGATGGATGGGACGATCTGTTGCTCGGGAGGGATGTTGCGGTGTTGGGTCTCGCCAGAGGAACGCCTGATGACCCGTTCGCCGGGGCGTGTGTCGCCAAGGTCGAGGGCCTCGAGGGGGTGTGGAGCACGTTCGCGCGATGGCTCCCAGGAGAACCGGAGCAGGTCATCGGCTGGTCCGGCGGTCTCGATGACGTACCTCGGGTGTACGTGCCGCAATTGAGCCCGTGATGGGGCTTGGTTCCTACCAAGCGACGGCGGTATATCGGATCCATGCATGTTCGCGTGACCCCGTTGATCATCGCGCTCGTTTCGGCGGTCGTGGCTTGTGCCGTTTCGGACGATGGTGACGACACGAGCGGGGCAGCCTCCACCGGGACGAGCACGGGCGTGGTTTCGACGGCAGGCGAGGGGAGCACCGCCGCGGTCACCACAGGCGAGGCCGGGAGCTCGAGTGGGGCGGTCGATTCGACGTCGACGAGCTCGGGCGGTTCGTCGGACGATGCCGGGACGACCGCCGCGGACTCGACCGGCAATGGCTCCACCACCGGATCCGATTCGGGCAGTACCGACGGCGGTGACACGTCGACGGGCGGCTCGACGGGCGGAGAATCGAGCTCCGGATCGTCGTCGGGCGGACAGGACTTCGACGAGCTGCGACGTCAGGCGGCAGCTTGGTACTACGCGATGGGGTCCACCAGCGACGCACGTGATATGTGCTTCGGCGACTGTGGCTTCGTCGACGATGGGGACCTGCGAGACTTCTGCAACGGGGACTGTGGATTCATCAACGATGGTGACCTGCGGGACTTCTGCAACGGAGACTGCGGGTTCATCGGCAATGCAGATTTGCGGGACTACTGCAACGGCGACTGCGGGTTCATCGATGACTCCGACATGCGGGACCTGTGCAACGGCGACTGCGGGTTCATCGACAACGCGGATCTGCGGGACTTCTGCAACGGAGACTGCGGCTTCATTTGAAGCGCGAGCTCAGGCGCGCATGACCAGACAGGTCGTGCGGCCGCGCGCGACGAGGCGCCCGTCGCTGTCCCGGAGCTCGCCGTCCGCGATCCCGGTACGTCGGCCCACCCGGACGATCTCGGCCTCGCAGCGAACGCGCCCCGACGCCACCGAGAGTGGGCGTAGATAGTCGACCGACAGGCTCAGCGTGGTCCAGCGGTCGCCGACGCCCAGCGTGGAGTACACGGCGCAGCCCGTCGCGCTGTCGAGCATGGTGGCCGCAAACCCGCCGTGCACCGTGCCGATCAGGTTGTAGTGGACCTCCGTGAGGCTGCATTCGAACGCCGTGCGGCCGTGTTCGACCTCGATGAGCTCGATCGACAGCGCGTCCATCATGGGCGCCTGCGGAAGCCGGCTGGCGGCGATGCCCTCGAGAAAGGCGAGGCCAGTCTTGCCCTCGGCCGCGGCCGCGAGGGCGAATGGATCGCCCCAGGAAAAGCGTTGGGTGCGGGCGGCGAACATCGATCGTCACGATGCCCCGCGCAGGGAGTCGAGGCCAGCACGTTCCGTCGTGGTGTCGTATTTCGATACCGTTGGTGTCGTATTTCGATACGATAGCGAAATGGCCGACGATGCCACGCGACTCGTCGACGCGCTCAAGGAAGCGCTTCGGGAGCAAGGAATCCCGTACCGGGAGCTCGCAGACCGGATCGGGGTGTCCGAGCCCACCATCAAGCGGTGTTTTTCCACCCGGCGCTTCACGCTCGAACGCCTGGAGGCGTGCTGCGAAGCCATTGGGGTGCCGATGCTCGACCTTGCCCGTCGGGCACGGGCGGAGGCGACGTCGGAGATCTATCGGCTCACGCTTGCGCAGGAGCGCCGCCTCGTCGCCGACGTCGGTCTGTTCTACTTCTTCTGGATGCTGGTGCATCGCCACTCGGTGGCGTCGATCCAGCGGCGCTACACGATCCCCAAGCGTCGCCTGCACCGCTGGCTCGTCGAGCTCGACCGCATGGCGATCATCGAGCTTCGCGATGCCGATCGCGTCAAGCTGATCGTGCCGAGCAACGTGGTGTGGAACGAAGACGGCCCCATCGAGCGGCTGATCGTGGCGCGGTCGCTGCCGGTGTTCCTCCGGGGCCGGTTTCGCGGCGACGACGAGTACTTTCGGTTCATCGTCGGCAAGCTCTCCCCCGAATCGATGGCGACCTTTCGCGCCAAGCTCATCCGGCTCGCGGCCGAGGTGTTCGAGCAGTCGGCCGGCACCGACGCGCTGCACGACGACGCCAAGACCACCGCGCTGGTGGTTGCCTTTGGTCCGGCCGAGTTTTCTCTGCGCGACGTGGTCGAGGGCCGGACGACGGTCAGCCGGAAGTGAACGGCACGAGGGGCCGCCCGAACCACCAAAACGGCCAGGGGATCGCGGCGAGCATGAGCACCGTGGCGATGCCGACCCAGGTCGTCAGTGCACGCCACGCCAGTCGAGCTTCGCTCGCCCCCCGAAACCGCGCTGCCGCGACGTGCACCAACACGAGCGCCACGAGCATCGTCGCCGGGTGCTCGATCGCATAGAAGCGAACGATCTCGTTGCCCATGGCGGCCTTGGCATCCACCCGCAGCGCGGGCAGCCACGGGCTGATTCCGACGTAGAGCACCAGCCCCAGCAGCAGCTGCAGATTCGCGAGCCACACCAGCCCCGACACCCCGCGCCGGTCCCGCTCGCTGATGTCCGCCCCGCGCCGCCACCCGGTCACGCCGCGGGCCAGCGCCCACCCGATCGCCGCCAGCAGCAGCCAGCGCGTCAGCGAATGAAGCCCGAGGATGAGCGTTTCCACGGACGCCTCAAGCGAGGGGATCGTCGTACACGTCGCCGACCGAAAAGGTGCAGCTCACCGACTGGAGCTTGGCTTCACCGGTGTGAACCACATCCAGCTCCCAAAGATCGCCGGCTCCTCGCCACAGCTCGAGACGCTTCGTGTCGTGCGCAACCAAGACCACCTCTCGGAGCGTGTCGATGCGTTTGTAGTGCGCGAGCTTTTCGCCCCGGTCGTACTCCTCGGTGGAGGGGCTGAGGACCTCGACGAGGAGGACAGGGTTGGTGACGGTATTTCCCTTCGGGTCGTCGGGGTCTGTTCGCAGCTCGTCGCATACGACGGTGACGTCGGGGTAGGTGCCCAGTCCAGTGGGCAGGACGCGCACGCGAAGGTCGGACGAAAACACCCGGCAGGGCCGACCCCGCAGCTGCTCGCGCAGGGCCGCGCCGATGTTCATCGCAATCGCCGCATGCGAGGGCGTGCCGCCCGCCATCGCCCAGACGTGCCCATCACAGAACTCGTGCTTGACCGGGCTCATCTCCTCGAGATCGAGGTATTCGCGGAACGTGTACCGCTGACGCACCGTTTCGGGCACGAGGAAAGCCTAACGCGAAAACAGACCCCTCGCCGCTCTCGTAGGCCGCGGGAGGTGCGCGTGTCACCTTTTTGGGCGGGCATCCGTAGGGGGGGCCATGACGCGCTCCATCGCTGCTCTCACCTTCGTCGCTGCGCTGCTTGGATGCCACACCGCGGGTGACGACGTCGCTCCGGCTGGCGATCGCCAGGCCGAGGCCGAGCCCGCCGCCGTGCAGGCCAAACGCATCACCGTCGACGCGGGCGACCTCGAACACGACCAGATTCAAGAGCTCGCCGAGCACATCGAAGGCATCGGCGACGTGGCATCGGCAAAGGTCAAGGTCATGAAGGACGACAAGGGCAACACGCAGATGCTCGTCGAGATCGCGGGCGCAGACCTGCCGACCGACGACTACCTCGCCCGCGAGATTCACAGCTTCGAGGGCATGGCGGACGCCGCCGTGCTCGTCGAGACCGTACATCCGGACGACGTCGCGCCCGGACCGATGTTCGAGGACAAGAACAAGACGCCCGAGCAGATCAAGGCCGAGGTCGAAGAGCGACTTCGCAAGCAGGGGGTCGAAGGCGAGGTCTTCGTGGACGTCATCGACGAAGATGGCGAGCGCCGGGTCGAAGTTCGGGTCGAAGCTGAGAAGTCCCCTTCCGGTGCGCCCGATCTGACGGCAGACTGAGAGCCGAGGAATCCCTTTGGTACCTTCTCACGGCCGTCTCTCCGCCTTTCGTCTGGCTCGAGTTGCCCTCCGAGCCGCGGCGGGGGACGGCCGTGCTTTTCGCTCGCTGTTTCGCGCGCTGCACCCGGTCGTCTACGCGTATCTGGCTTCGCGCACGGGCAGCCGAGCGGACGCGGAAGACCTGACCGCGCAGGTGTTCGCCAAGGTCGTCGAGAACCTGTCGCGCTACGACACCCGTCGCGGCAGTCCGCGGGCGTGGGTGCTTTCGATCGCCCGCAATGCGCTCATCGATCATCTGCGGGCCCGGCGGGATCACGCCCCGCTGTCCGAGGTGGAAGGGGTGCTCGCCGACGCGCGCACGCACCCCGCCGACGGCGAGGACGAGCGGCTGGAACGCGTCCGGGCTGCGCTGCAGCGCTACGGCCCCGACGTGCGGGAGATGTTTGCGCTGCGCTTTGGCGACGGCCTGCGCTACCGGGAGATCGCGGTGGTGATGGGCAGCAGCGAGGCTGCGATCAAGCAGCGTTTTTCTCGGGTCTTGCGGGAGCTCAAGCAACGCGCACGGCGGGGCGAGCTCGATGAGGAGGTGGTTCATGCGCATTGAAGGTCTACTTCGCCGCTTGTTTCGGTCCGCCCCCGCACCGCAGCCCCAAGCCCGGGACGCGCTGGAGGCCGACCTCATGCGGTCCTTTCCCACGCGGGTACCACCGCGTCGGCGCTGGCTGATCGGAATCGGCCTGGGCGCCGCAGCGCTGGTCGGAGCCTGTGTGGCGCCGGCAGAGTACGAGTTGTCGTTGGGTCACCGGCTCACGCTCACCATGGACGCACCCCCCGAATCCTTTGATCCCGAAGCCATCGCGCAGCACATCGAGAACAACTTCGAGGTCGAGGAGATGCGGGTGATGGTGGCGATGACCAAGAAGGACGAGGACGACGCCCCGCACCTGCGGATGACGATGGACATGGTTGGCAAGGCCGATGTCGCTGCGGTGGAAGCGTCGGTGGTCGATACGTTCCCGGTCCTCGCGGACGCCGACATGGACGTCGAGGTCATCGACGGCACCGTCAGCGGTACGTTCGGCGGGTTCTTGTCCGAGCGTGCCCTGGGGCTGCGGCTGGACCACGCCAGCGTCGAGGAGACCCGCGCCCGGATCCTCGAGGATCTCGCGGCACGCGGCATCGAGGGCAAGGCCACGGTCGAGATCGAGGACGAGCAGACGGCCGATGGTCACCGCCGCGAGGTTCGCGTGCGGGTCGAAGCCGAAGACGAAACGGTGCTTCCGTAGCGGCGATACTGTCCCGGACGTTCGTACCGCAAGCGACGGACATGTTCCCGGACGGATCCCGGGAACATTCACCGTTGCTTCGGAACAACCCTCGTCACCGATGTCGAGGTCTCTTCGATCGACCGCAGTGGCGCCGCTGGTCAGCGCCTTCGTTTGGAGCTCTGCTGGGTGCGGTGCGCCGCCCCCCGAACGTGTCACCAAGCGCGTTGCCCCGGCGCCGGCGGCCTATGCTGCCGGTCCGCGCGTCCCTCATCTCGATCCGGTGGCGCGCCTGGACGGGGCTTGTCCGGCCGAGGTCGTTTGCAGCTTCACGGATGTCAACGGCGACGACAAACCGGATCTCGTGCGCCGTGATCCGCTCGGCGCCTTGGGAAGTCCAGGCAGTATGGCGGTTGCCCTGGGCAACGGCTGGGGCTTTGGGCCGTTCGAGGAGACGGGGGCGAGCTGTGCAGACGGCGAGGTGTGCATCGTCGCGGATCTCGACGGAATCCGAGGAGCCGAGGTCTTGCGGATTGTTCGCGAACTTGGACAAGTGGTCGTCGAGGGCTTTGGAACCGATCCCAACGCCGAGCCGACGGAACCGGTCGAGCTTGCGCCCGAGGGGGTCTGCGCCGACGAAGCGGACCGGTGCACCCTCGTCTCGTTCGACGAAGATGCCGCGGCCGAGCTGGCCTGGATCGATCCGGAAGGGACGCTGCGCGTGTTCGACCTCGGCGATCCGGGCGACTTCGTCGAGCACGAGACATCGTGTGGGGACGGTCGTCAGTGTCGCTTCGTGGAGCTCGACGGCCTTCCCGGGGCGGAGCTGATCAGCTGGGCACTGGGCGAGCCGGGCCTGCACGTCGTCCCACTCGGACAGGGTGAGGAGTGGACGCTGCCCGTAGACTGTGGGGAGAACGGATGCGGCTTCGCGGATCTCGACGGAGATGGTCTGACGGATTTCCTCGCGCCTGGCCCCGAGCTCGAAGCGCCGTTGCGATGGATGTCGGGCGAGGGCTGGGAGTACGCCCAGCCGGCACCGCAAGGGGCTACGTGCGGCTCCGAAGACCGGTGCTTGTGGCTCGACGTCAATGCGGACCGCTTTGCCGACCTCGTGCGGTTCGAGCCCGATGGTACCGTCGCCGTGCACCCGTCGTTCGACGCCCGAGGTCGACTCGAGGCAGCGACGCTCGCTTTGTCCGTGCTCGAGGCCACCCAAGCGCGTGCACGAATCGCGACCGTCGACGCCTACCGAACGGCGATGCTCATCGACGCGACGCCCGCGCCCGTCGACCCCCCGCTCATCCCAGAGGCGAGCTTCGATGCCCAGCGGACGGCACTCGTCAATCGCATCGACGCCGCGATTGGTGAGCTCATCGCGGCGATCCCAGCCGAGGGCACCGTGACGACCGAGCGCCAAATCCGACAGGTCGAGGAGCTTTCGCTTTCGGTGGCCATCGGCCGCACGATCGTTGCGGCGGCGCCGGTGGGAGCGAGCTCGCGTGCGGAGGGATGCGCCAACGTCGTGCTTCACGAACAGGCCAACCACGATGGTGTCGATCTCCGTGCTCCGTCGTATCTGTTCCGATACGCGACTGCCCTCGGGACGGTGAACCACAGCGCGCAGGTCGGGGAAATGGTCGACGCGCTCACGACCCTGGTCGGTGGCTTCCGCTGTCTCAGCCACTTCGAGATCGCTCGGCTCGATGCCGCGTTCAGCGATGCGGTGATCGAGACCGCCGATGAGCTCATGTCGCTGGGGCACGAGATGGCGGCGAAGTGGCTGGTGGACAACGCGCTGCCGATCGCACTGCTCACGTTCGACGCGACGAAGTACGCGTCGCTGCCGGCCTCGTATCAGCTGCTTCGCGCCCGATTCGAGGGCGGCGTCTACCCCGGTGAGCTGCCCGGTGAGGGATTCGACTTCGCGGAGGCGGCCGACGATCCGAGCTGTGATTCCTTCGTTTGCCAGGCGTATGGCCACGCGCGCCGTGCGTCTCCGGATGGCCGGGGCCTGCGTTTCGATCAGCTCGGGGTCTGGCTGCCCGATCCCTTGCGATCGGATCGTCTGCGCCGGATCGACGTCGACCCGTACACCATGCTCACTGAGCTGCAGGACCTGCGTGTGCTCGGCGAGGGTGACTGTGCGTTGTTCGAGGTGTTCACGGGCGGCTTCACGTGCGCGTCGCGGCGGACGTGCGACCCCATGCTCGGAGTCCCAAGCGCGGCCGACGAGCTCGCGGAAGGCCCCGCCGTGCTCGAACCGGGATGGCCGAGCGCCCCGCGAAGTCACCTTCAAACCGACCGCAGCAACCTCGGAACGCTCAACGGTTGCGATGGCGCCTCGGGAAGCAGTGGCGCACCGGCCGGAGGGGTTGCGGTCGCGGGCTGTCTCGGCCCGCAGCTCGACTCACGGCGTGGGCGGTTCTCGGCCGATCCGGAGCTGGACAACCTCATGAGCTGTGCGCTCGAGTCGGGCGCGACCCCCGTCGACCTCGCCGTGAACGTCAGCGAAGAGTGTCTGCTTGGTCAGGAGGGCGGCGAGGAAGGCGACGACGACGACGATGATGACGCCGGTGCTGGAGCCGGTGATGGAGGCGACGCCGGCGGGGGCGGTGGCGCGGAGCCAGCCGACGGCCCCGGCGGAACGACGCAGTCGCAGCGCGACGCGTTTCAGATCGTGCGCGACAAGATCGTCACGGCGTTGCGGACCGATAGCCCCATGCGCCGCGCGATGGTCGCGAAGATCCGGGAGCACTACCCCCACCGCACCGAGGCGCAGGTCATCGCGATCCTCAGCGGACACACGGCGGACACCGTGGCGCGGGCTCGTCCGATGCGGCTCGCGGTCGGGACGGCGGGTCACACGGTACCGCTTGGTGGCGAGGGGGCAGACGGTGGCCACTCCAACATCTACATCGACGTGGCTGGTTCGTTCGCTTTGCATGGGGCCGACGGTGCGCCCACCGACATGGCGCAGTGGCTCCAGCACGAGGCGGTGCACGCCTTTTCGCTGCGCGCGGCCTGGGTGCACGGCGCGGCGCCGAGCGTGGACCGAGAACACGCCATCACCGGCGAGCTCGGGCTCGGAAACCAGTGCGCCGAGGGGCATTGCGACAACAGCTGCAGCGTGGGCGACGCGTGGTTCGATCGCTTCTCCGAGTGCATCGACCCGGCACCAGGGACCACCAACCTACAGGACGTCCAGTGCAGCTTCGCTCAGGACGTGTGCGACGACCGGCGTCACGGCGACATGGGCTTTCCGGTGGGAGGCTGCGGCCCCGCACTGCCCTCGTCACTCACGAACCGCGAGTGTCTGGTTGTGCAGTGCGGTGTCGACACGAGCCCGATTGCCCACGCGTGCTGCTCGTCCGGGGCGCCCGAGTCCGCTCCGCCGATCTTCGTGACCGCGATCGGCCCCGGTCCCATGCCGCCTCCGCCGCACGCGGACCGCTTTGCCGAGCGCTGGGCGACGCTAGAGCTGCCCGGTTTCTAGGTCGCGCGATCATGACAGCGCGTGGCTGCGGCCGAGCACGACGACGAGCACGGCGCCCGCCGCCGGAATCCAGTACAGCCACGACCAGTCCTCTGGCTTCGGGTCGCCGAGGCCGGAGGATGCGACCGCGGTCTTGGGCTTGGGTCGGGCGAGATACTTCGCGGTGAAGGCCGCCTCCGGGTCGACGGCGGGATCGGCGATCCACATCAGCTCGTCGCGCTGAATCTGGGAGGCGCGGGCGCTGCCGTCGGCACGTTCCCAATGCAGGTCGTACTCCACCATCGGTAGGTCGACCCCGGGCTGCCCCATCAGAGCGCCCTCGGCCAGCTCGCGGTAGCGCTTGGCGGCCTGCGGATTGTCGGTGCTTTCCGACGCAGCCAGGTAGGCCTGCGACGCGAGCTGCACCGAAAAACCTCCTGGCTTGCGCGCGAGCATCAGGTCGCCGAGCGCCTCGAGCAGAAGCGGCGAGCGATGGTCGCCGAAGCGCATCATGCCGGTGACCCCTTCCACCGCGGCCAGCACGGCCATGGGGTCGTCGGCGTCGTCGTGATCGAGCACCCACCGCGTAAAGCCCCGGGTGACCGCGGGATAGAGCGTCTCGGTGTTCGAATCCAGCGGCAGCCCGTCGCCCGCCTGCATCGCGTACTGCACCAGCCACAGCTGGTAGCGCTCGCGCCCGAAGTGCGCATCCGGATCGATCTCGAGCGCGCGCTCGATGTGCGCGAGGCCCTGCTCGAGCTCACCGGCATGCACGAAAAAGGTGCCGAGGTTGGCGTGGGTTTCGTAGCGCTCCGGATCGAGCACCAAGGCGTCCTGCATGACGGCGATCGCGTCGTCGTGGCGCTCGAGCTTGTCGAAGGCGACGGCCAGGTCGTCCATCGCGGCGAGGTCGTCCGGATCCTCGGCGAGCCGCGCCTGGCGATCCTCGATCCGCCACTCGTAGAGCGCATCGCTGTGGCGCGGGAACTTGCCCGTGATCAGCTCGGCGACCGTGGGGAACGTCCGGCGCTCCATCTCGATCGTGTCGCGGTCCCAAAGACACGCGTGCGCCTCGCCCCCCGCGAGCGCGCACAGCGAAACCACAGCAATCCCGACGAGGCGCCCCATCCGAGAACACCGAGACCACTACGGGGGCCTCAGGTTTCTAGATAATTCGAGATTTCCGAGAAAACGGCGGAGGCGGCGCCGAGCGGCCGGTAACCGGCGCTCGCGTCGAGCGTAGAATCGTACGTGATGCGCGGTTTGATAGTCGCCCTCAGCCTGGTCCTCGCAGGGTGCTCCTCGTCGAGCGCGGAGTCGACGAGCGATGTGCACAGCCCGTCGGCATCGGCCCACACGGCCGAGTCGGCCAAGTCGGCCAAGTCGACGCCGGTGGCAGATGCGGAGCACATCGAGACCGCGTACTTCGCGGGCGGCTGCTTCTGGGGCGTCGAGCACTACCTCGAGCAGATGGACGGGGTGCTCAGCGTCGAGTCCGGCTACATGGGCGGCCACCTCGACAACCCGACCTACAAGGACGTTTCGTACAAAGAAACGGGCCACCTCGAAACCGTACGCGTTCGATTCGACACCAAGCGCATCGGCTTCGAGGCGGTGGCCAAACGTTTCTTCGAGATCCACGACCCGACCCAAGCGGACGGGCAGGGCCCCGACCTCGGCTCGCAGTACCTGTCGGCGGTGTTCTTCGCCAGCCCCGAGCAGAAGCAAGCCACCGAGAAGCTCATCGGCCTACTCGAGGACCGAGGCTACGCAGTCGTCACCGACGTACGCGAAGCCGGCGAGTTCTACATCGCCGAGGACTACCACCAGGACTACTACACCAAGACGGGCAAGACCCCGTACTGCCACTCGAGAGTTAGGCGCTTCGGCGACTGACGTCGTTGTTGTTCTTCGACGTTCCGCAGTCGCAGCCTCCGGGCGGAGCCGACTTGATCGTGAAGGTCGGGTCGCTCCGGCCCCCTCCAAGTTCGGTGACTTTCACGGTGAAGTCGATCGAAGTGGGCGAAGTCGGTCTGTAGAGTTCGAAGTTGAGGACTGCGCTTGGACTGATTATCGGCGTTGCGTTGATCTCGAGCGCTGCGTCGGTGCAAGTGTTTACGATCTCGACGTAGGAGCATTCGATGTAATCGCCGTCGCTGATCCGGCCGTTAGGTCCTGTCAGCACCGAACCGTCCCAGCTTAGTACGACCGCCGACTGCCCCGTGCTCCCCCGAATAGAAAGCGAGGTGTTGCCGATAGTAAACGGCCATACGATTTCGGTCTTCAACTTCAGATTTCCGGTTCGGAGGCTCGTCTCCATCGAGAAACTGACGGAGTACTCCGAGTTGTTGGTGACCTTGCACTCTGCGCTGTCACTCGTGAGCTCGTCGATTAGGTGATCCGTGAACGGGACGTCACGGCCTACGACCGGGTCGTGGTACATCAGGCTGGGCCCGGTCCCGTCGTCGTTGATGGTGATGGTAGGGGTTGTGTCGTTGCATTGGCAGTCGGTCATCGTTTCGCTCTCCGTGATTGTTGCTGCATGAAGGTCTGTACTTCTTCCACTCGAGCCGCGGCGCGGAGCGACGCAAATTCCTCTGCCGCCGCCTGAGCGATCGCCCTCGAACTGGCGGGATCCGTCGCTGCGAGGGCGCGCGCGAGGGCATACCTCGTCTCGGCGGCCTCGAAAGGCTCACCTGGATGCGCCGCGTGAATCGCGAGGGATCGTTCGAAGGAGGCAACCGCTGCCCGAGGACGACCGACCGCAAGCAAGGCTAGGCCTTGGCCCTTGTAGGGGACCGCCAGGAGCGGATGGTCATCGCCGTGGGAACTTCGGATCGAGGCGACCGCACTGTCGAATCTAGAAACTGCCAGCTCTGGCTGCGCCAAGGCGAGCCTCGACTCGCCGATGTTGCTCGAAACCAGCGCTGCCTCGGTGCTCCGTGCTCCGAGCAGCCGCTCAAACCCTGAGTGCGCACGTTCGTAGTCCGCGATCGAGGCCTCATGATGCCCGAGGAAGTACTTGAACACACCGCGGGCGCCGTAGGCTTGTGCCGTCTCCAACGCATGGTTCCCCACCACACGGGAGAAGATGTCGACAGCCGAGTCGGCGTGCGCGAGTCCTTCATCGAACGCCGCCCGGTTCATGGCCAGTTTAGCGCGAGTCATCTCGCAAAGGCCAAAGCCGAGGGAGTACCTCCCAACCACGAATCGGTAGGTCTCACTCGCTAAATCGTTGTGGCGCTCTGCGCCTTCCAGATCTCCGAAGGCGAGCGCGACGAGGCCTAGGTTGAATTCGGCGCTTGCCACTGGCACGGAGGTACGGCCAAACACCGAGTCAGCAAGCCTGCGTGCGGTCCTGAATTGTTCCCGAGCTGATGAGAGTTCGGTTTGATCGAGAAACGCACGCCCGAGTTCGATTCGCAGTCGCACGGTGAGCCCCGTGAGTTCGGCCTCCTGCGCTAGCGCCACGGCTGAGCGCAACGTTCTTACGGCACTCGCGACATCCCCCCTGGTCCGTTGCAGCCGCCCTTGCAGGAGCTGCAGCCGCAAATCAGGGCCGTCAGCATCTGCCCCGACGCGGGCCAACGCAGCCTCGGCACCTGAGAGGAGCCAGCGTTCGCGGTCGGGGCGAGACCACTCACCAACTGCTTGCTCGGCGAGTTCGAGGCGGATCGTGGCGACGAGATCGTCCAGCCGGAGGGCCTCGGCACGCCATGCCAGGGTCATGCCGACTTCAATCGCCTTGTCGAGGCTGCCGCGTTCGAGGTCGAAGGTCGCGAGGAGCCATTCCGCCTCAAGCTTGAGGGGGGGAAACTGGAGTCGCGCCGCCTGGGCCAGAGCCGCCTCAGCGACTTCGAGGGCCTCGGTCCGATGGCCCGAAGCCTTCATCGCGCGCGCGCGGGCGAGACCCGCGAGAACGGTCTCGATCTCGGCCAGAGCAGCCGGATCGGCGGGCCGGGGG
>JGI12316J15310_10000044_pt20 | contig 13831 bp, 15 predicted proteins | sample MarCyaLeptolynsp_FD_15310 | JGI IMG/M metagenome (IMG submission 15310)
TTCCTCAAGGGATCGAACGCCCCGCGCGTGGATGTCACGGACATCATGGAAGTGCGCGAGACGGCCGGCCATCTCATCGCAGGCTTTGAAGCCCGCGCCCGCGCCTTTGTGGAAGTGCAAAATGGCTGCGACCACCGCTGCACCTTCTGCGTCATTCCCTATGGTCGCGGCAACTCGCGCTCCGTCGCAGCGGGCGAAGTCATCACGCAGATCCGTCGGTTGGTTGAAAACGGCACCCAGGAAATCGTCCTCACCGGCGTCGACCTGACGTCCTGGGGCGGCGACCTCCCCGGCACGCCCCCGCTGGGCAATCTCGTGCAACGCATCCTGAAGCTGGTACCGGAGCTGCCGCGCCTGCGCCTGTCATCCATCGACTCGATTGAAGCCGACCCGGACCTGATGCGCGCCATCGCCGACGAAGAACGCCTGATGCCGCATCTGCATCTCTCCCTGCAGCATGGCCACGACATGATCCTCAAGCGCATGAAGCGCCGCCACGCGCGCGCTGATGCCATTGCCTTCTGCGAGGAAGCCCGCCGCCTGCGCCCCGAGATTGCCTTCGGCGCCGACATCATGGCCGGGTTCCCCACGGAGACCGACGAGATGCACGCCGCCAATCTGTCGCTGATTGACGCCTGCGGCCTCACTCATGTGCACGTCTTCCCCTATTCGCCGCGCCCTATGACCCCTGCCGCCAAGATGCCGCCGGTCGACGGCGCCACCATCAAGGCCCGCGCCGCAGATCTGCGTGCCCGCGGGACGCAGGCGCTCGCTACTCATCTCGACAGCCAGGTGGGCCACACCGTCCGCCTCCTCGCCGAGCGTGAGACAGAGGGGCATACGGATGATTTTGCCGCCATCCGCCTGACAGATGCCGTTGCTCCCGGCAGCATCCTTGAGGCACAGGTGACAGACCGCGACGGCACCACCCTTGTTGCCACCCCGAAAGTATCCGCCGCCGCATGACCGACACCCCGCGCACTCCGCAAATCATCGATCTGGGCGCCAACGCGCCTGCTCCTGTGGATGAGCCGGAGAAGAAAGGCCTGTTCAAGCGTCTGCGCGAAGGCCTGAGCCGCTCAACGTCGAGCATGACCACCGGCATCGCGTCCGTCTTCACAAAACGCAAGCTCGACGGCACGACGATTGAAGACCTCGAAGACCTGCTGATCCAGGCGGACCTCGGCGTCGAGACCGCCACCGCCATCACCGATGCCGTCAGCGATGGCCGCTACGACAGGGAAGTGGACGAGGCAGAAGTTCGTGCCATCGTCGCCAGCGAAGTCGCCAAAGTGCTGGAACCGGTGCAGGCACCGCTGCTGCTCGACGGCACCCACAAACCGCACATCATTCTGGTCGTCGGCGTCAACGGCGCCGGCAAGACCACCACCATCGGCAAGCTCGCCAAGAAGATGTCCGCCGCCGGCAAGTCCGTGGTGCTCGGCGCGGGCGATACCTTCCGCGCCGCCGCCATTGACCAGCTGAAAATCTGGGGCGACCGCATAGGCGCACCGGTTGTGGCCCGCGAAGTGGGCGCGGATTCAGCCGGGCTCGCCTTCGACACCATCACCAAGGCGGAAGAAACGGGCGCCGACATCGTGATGATCGACACCGCCGGTCGGTTGCAGAACAAATCTGAACTGATGTCGGAACTTGAAAAGGTCGTGCGCGTCATCAAGAAGCGCAATGACAGCGCCCCTCACTCCGTGCTGCTGGTGCTCGACGCCACCACCGGCCAGAACGCCATCAATCAGGTGGACGTCTTCACCAAAGCCGTCGGCGTCACGGGCCTCGTCATGACCAAGCTGGACGGCACGGCACGGGGCGGCATTCTGGTGGCCATCGCGCAAAAGTCAGGCCTGCCCGTTCACGCAATCGGGGTTGGCGAAGGCGAGGATGATCTGCAACCCTTCGTGGCACAGAACTTTGCCCGGGCCATTGCCGGTCTAGATGATACGGAAACCGCCGCAAACGACCCAGCCCCCAGCGAAAGCACCTCATGAGCGACACCGCCGTCCACAAAGAGCCCTTGAGCCCGACCGTCCGTCTCCTGATCGAGATCGGGCCGCTCGCCGTGTTCTTCATCGCCAACTGGCGGTTCGATATCTTTGTCGCCACCGGCGCCTTCATGGTCGCCATCACCGCATCGCTGGCCGCGTCCTGGGTGCTGGCCCGCCACATCGCCACCATGCCGCTGGTCACGGGCGTCTTCGTCATCGTCTTCGGCGCGCTGACGCTCTATCTGAACGACGAACTGTTCATCAAGGTGAAGCCGACGCTGGTGAACGGCCTGTTCGCCGCCATCCTGTTCAGCGGACTGTTCTTCGGCAAGTCGCTGCTCAAGGTTGTGTTTGACGGCACCTTCCGCCTGACATCCGAAGGCTGGCGCAAGCTGACCTGGCGCTGGGCCTTCTTCTTCGTCTTTCTCGCCATCCTCAACGAGATCATCTGGCGCAACTTCTCCACCGACTTCTGGGTCAGCTTCAAGGTCTTCGGCAACATGCCCATCACCATGGTCTTCGCCATCGCCCAGGTCGGCCTGCTGCAGAAATACGCTTTACCAGACCCAAAGACGGAAGCCGAACAGGAAGCCGAAGCCGAGCGCCAGAACGAAACGCTCTGAAGCACCCTCTCCCCTTGGCGGAGAGGTCATTTCGCAGCACCGGACAACAAAAGTCCGCATCCCTCCGGCTTGACCGGAGGGCCCACTCGCATAGCCAACGTAGCAAGACGATATTGGTGATCGCCCGCGCCGCCACCAGCCCCCTGACCGCCCCATAACAATCCGCACCGAGAGTGGACTCCGGATCAAGTCCGGAGATCCGGACGACTAGTTGAAGTCCTGCACCAACTCAGGGCTTTCAAGACGCCGACCATTGTCCCAGCCAAGCCAGCCGATATGCGTTCCATGCGGGTGCGAGTCCGCGAGCACGCGCGCGTCGCATGTGCCGTTCCCCCGCCACAGGGCCAACACCACATGCATGGGCTTGTTGTTGGTCTCCGGCTCAAGCCGCAACCAGGCAAAAGGGGCGTCAGGCGTCGCAGCCTTTCCGGCTTTCACAATCGCCGCATAGGCGCGGTCCTGCACCTCTTTCGGCATGTACTGCCACATGACCGAATGCAGCACGCATCTTGTCTGCCCCGGCGTCCCCGGAGCGCCGAGCACATCCGCAAGCCAGTCGTCAGCCGATGCGTGCTCCACAATAGGTTTCACATCCTGCGCAATGGCGATTGCTGCATCGAGCCGCGCCAGACGCTCCGGCATGTCCGTCCAGATATACGACCTCACCTTGAGCGCATTGTCCGGATCAAGAATGTCAATCGGTGCCGCATCGCATGCCCGGCGTGACGCAATCGTCAAGGCGGCATCAACCGGGGGAACAGCCGCATGCTCCCATTTGGGCGCCATGCGGCAGGCAGAGGCGTCATCGCCCCACATCGCCGTCCCGAACGTATAGTGAAACCGGTCGAGCCCCTGCAGCAGTCCCGCACTTGCCCCCAGCTCCAATGTGGCGATCGGCATCTCTACGAGCCGGGCAAGTTCCAGCAATCCGGGCAGCAATGCACCTGACCGCGCCACTTCATTGGTCTGCGGTGGCTGGGTCACATAGTCAGCCGTGAAATCCTCATGCGCGGCAAACGCCTCAAGCGCGTGTCCCCACACACCATCTGCGATCCCGTCGCCACCGCAGGACGGGTAATGCCGCGCCAATGCCGGCACATCACCGCTCAGCGCCAAAGCATGGGCACACCCCAGAAAGCGCAACGGCAACACATCCGTTGCAACATCCCCCGCCGTCGAACCGTCCCACCACGGCATATAGCGCGCAACAATATCGTCTCCTGCCTCAAATGCATCAGCGGCCTGCTCCAGCAGCGCGGCCGAAAACGGCGACCCAAGCAGGTGACAAAACTCAGCCTGCTTGCGAAACCCGGTTGCGAAAGCTTCAAGACGATCACTCATGCGACGCTCCGTTATGAACCCTGCCAAATGAGGGCGGGTAAACGGTGCGGGCTAACCATGCTGCAGGGGAAGCCCATTGACGCAAGGCTGATACCCGTCAGTCCGGCTTGCCATCCATTTCGACGGGATTGGTGAAAGGCGCAAAAACCGGCGTTTCAGCAACTTCCTGAAACTGCGTCAGTGCCCAGCGCACACTTGGGAAAGCCAGATCATCCCAGGGGATATCTTCCTTGCGGAAAAGCGCAACCTCGAGACTCTCCTCACCTACAGCAATGTCAGGAGAAAGCAGCGTTGCTTTGTACATCAGCTGCACCTGACTGATATGCGCCAGCGAGTAAACTGCGAGCAACGCATCAATCCGGATGTCCGCGCACGCTTCTTCCCGGGCCTCCCGCCGCGCACCGTCTTCAGTTGTTTCGCCGTTTTCAAGATAGCCCGCAGGCAGTGTCCAGAACCCTTTGCGCGGTTCAATCGCCCTGCGGCACATAAGGTACCGCACCTCGCCGTCATCGGCACCCTGCCAGGTGACAACAGACCCGACCACAATCTTCGGGTTCACATAATGAATGTACCCGCAGTCATCACACACATGCCGTGCATGAGTGTCCCCGTCCGGCACACGCACCGAGAACGCATGCGCCCCGTCCGTGGATCGCGGCAATAGATTGGCGTCCCGTTCCGCGTCCGGCACAGCTGGTTGAGATGTATTTGAAGGAACGCGTGGTTTGCTCATGAAATGGCACTCCGCATGCGGATTGTTTGCATCAGGTTTATCGGGGATCAGACAGTCAGCGTTCGAACATCCGTACCACCACAGCAATTGAGGCATCTCAATTGCGCGTCAATTCGACATGGAAACACGCCAACGCTCTTGCGTCCCATTCTGTTTGGTGCACTGTTAGCAAGTTGGAAAACTTTGGGGCTTCTACTCGCCCGCTTCACGCCTACCTCACGTGAAGACCTATCGTATCAGGTTTGTTGGTCAGTGCTGTTTTCGAACCATCGACGATGAAACGATACAAAGAGAATTAGGCGTGTACCCGGACACTTGTTGTTCGGAGCAATTCGGAATCGACGCATCTGAAAGTCCGGTCGGTTCCGGCAGAAAGACCCGATACGAATTGTCCACATTTTGGTTGGGGACAGCCGCGAAACGAACGAAACCGAAAGAACGAAAACGCATTTGAAAAACCCCGTGCTCCCGCCGCTCTGATCCCCCCGCGCCCGGCCTCAATATCCGCCACGGCGCACAGGAGCGGAAATATTCCCAACGTACGGACCCGCGAAATCGAAGCAAAGGAAAAAGCACCATGGCCAAGAAGCTTGACCTCGAACAATCACCCGGACATCTGCTGCGCCGCGCAACACAGTTCGCGCAGGACCTCTTCACAAAGGAAGTCGGCGCCGGTGGTCTTACAGCCCGGCAGTTCGCCGTGCTCGTCACCGTTGAGCGCGACGAAGGCCTGAGCCAGACGGACCTCGTCCGGCAGACGGGCATTGACCGCTCAACCCTTGCTGACATGATCAGCCGCATGATTTCGCGCGGCCTGCTGCAGCGCAAGCGCACCAAGACAGACCGTCGCGCCAATTCAGTGAGCCTCACCGCTGCCGGCCGCCGCGCGCTCAACGCTACCATGCCCCAGGCCGTGCGCGCTGAGAAACTGGTGATGGATGCCCTGAGCCCGAAGCAGCGTGAAGCCCTGTTTGAAGTGCTCGGCGTGATTGCAAATCTCAGCAATGACGCCATGGAAGCCGTCAGCGCTGCCACCAGCCGCAAGACAACAACCAAGAAAAAGGCAGCCACAAAGAAGAAAGCTGCGCCCAAGCGCAAAGCTGCAGCGAAGAAGAAGACCGCTGCAAAGAAGAAAACCGCAGCGAAGAAAAAGCCTGCCGCCAAGAAGAAGGCAGCTCCCAAGCGCAAGACGGCTGCAAAGAAGAAGACAGCCGCCAAGCGCCGCTAGTCGGCAACGCGCCGGGTCAGCTGGCGCTAAATTCGAATATCAAGAGTGGTGCCGGGGCGCGTGTTGCGTGTCCCGGCATTTTGCTGCGCGTCTCTCAAGGGTGCTTCGCGTGCAAAGTCACGGGTCTGAAGATCCTGCGCATCGCGGCGCTCTTCCGCCCGCTTGTCATCAACGCGTTTCTCATCACGCTTCGCATCGACAGTCCGCGTTTCAAACCGCGACTGTTCCGCTTTGCGGGCTTCCGCTGAAATTTCCACCTGCACCGCATTGTTGCTGCCGCGCGCCGCCAGCTTTTCCACCTGCGGCGGCGCATAGGGGCGCGCTTCGCGGGGCGCAACATAGCTTTGCGCCTGGGCAGAAATCAGCGATGGGGAAATCGGTAACGGCATAAAGGGGTTAGGCCCTCACAACACAAAAAGAGCAGTCTTTTGGGTTTAGACCGCCCTTCCTTGCCGAAACCCTAATTTAATGCGTCAGAAATCGGCGACTTGGCGTTTTCGAGCGCTGGAAGGATCACGTTTTCGATATCCCCCGGTTCAATCGGCCCCACATGCTTAAAACGGATTAACCCTTCACCATCGACGATGAAGGTTTCCGGCACCCCGTACACACCCCAGTCGATGGCTGTCCGCCCGGTCCGGTCCGCACCGACCGCCTGAAACGGGTTGCCCAGCGTACCCAGAAACCGCCGTGCATTCTCCGGCGCATCCTTGTAATTGATGCCCACAAGCCGCACGTCGTCGCGGGTCGCCAGTTGCATCAGGAATGGGTGCTCAACCCGGCACGGCGCGCACCAGGACGCCCACACATTCACGATCGTCGGCACGCCGGTCCTAAGATCGTCGGACGCAAATCCGGGGATCGACTGCAACCCGTCAACCGGCGGCAGTGTGAACTCCGGCACGGGCTTGTCCCGCAGCGCTGTGGGAATCTCACTGGGATCTCCCCAGAACAGGGCCAGATACAGCAGCGCTGCAAGCGCAGCAAAGATCGCGACCGGCACGACAGCCCCATAGCGGCGCGCGACGGGAGCCGGATCACTCATGAGCCATCCGCCGCGTCAGCTGCCTGGGCCTCAAGCGCGGCGATCCGTGCCTTGACCGCCCGATGCCCGTGCACGCTCCAGACGATGAGCCCAAATGTGACGAGAGCCGTAATGCCATAGGCAGGCCAGACGAAATCGGCATATCCGCCCATGGCGAAATACTCAGCCATTATGCGCCCCCGCGGTCATGCCCGCCTGTGCCTGCCGCATCTCAAGGGACGCCGCGCGGCGTTCCATGATTTCCGTGCGTGTACGCACCAGCGTCAGCACCACGAACAGCAGCGTAAAGCCCAGCGCCATCACCAGCAGCGGCGTGAGGATGGACGAATGGATCGCCGGTCCGTCCAGCCGCGCAACCGACGCGGGCTGATGCAGCGTGTTCCACCAGTCGACGGAAAAACGGATCACCGGCAGGTTCACCGCCCCGGCCAGACAGAAGACCGAGGTGGCGCGCGCCGCCCGGCCGAAATCCTCGATCACTTCCCACAGGGCGATGTAACCCAGATAGATGAAAAACAGCACCAGCACGGATGTCAGCCGCGCATCCCACACCCAATAGGCGCCCCACATGGGCTTGCCCCACAGGGCCCCGGTGGCCAGCGCCAGAAAGGTGAATGCAGCACCCAGCGGCGCCATCGCCTTGGCCGACGCGAACGCCAGCGGATGCCGCCAGATCAGACCGACAGCACAGGCCAGCGCCATTGATGCATAGCCCGCCGAGGCCAGCCACGCCGACGGCACATGCACATACATCATGCGCACGGTCTCGCCCTGCTGATAGTCCGGAGGCGACGCAATCAAGGCGAGATAAAGCCCGATGCTCATGGTGAGCACCGTTGCCGCCGCTGCCCAGGGCAACACCGCGCCGGACAGCGCCATGAAGCGCGCCGGATTTGCAAACCGCTGTATGGATTTAGCCATAAGGATTTTTATCCAAGCCATGCACGCGCAGCAAGAAAAGCCCGCTGCGGCGAAATAGCGTTTTGGTGATCATCTGAGCGCCGCTCACGAGACCGAAATCCGCAGCGCCGCTGCCGCCGCAAATGGCGCCAGTGCCAGGGAGGCCAGCGAAAATGCCCCCAGAAACAGCATGGGTGTTCCCGTCAGGTCACCCGTTCCCGCCGCCGCACCGAAAATGAGTGCAGGCACATAAAGCGGCAGCACGATCAGCGACAGCACCAGCCCGCCGCGCCGTACACCAACCGTCAGTGCTGCCCCCAATGCCCCGATGAGGCTGAGCGACGGTGTGCCCACCAGCAGGCTGACAATCAGCGGCAGCATGATGCTAGTCAACAGATTGACCAGAAACGCAACGGCAGGCATCGCGACGATCAGCGGCACCGTATTGGTGATCCAGTGCGCCACGCATTTCGCCAGCACCTGTACTTCCACCGGCAGGGGCGACATCAGGAACAGATCCAGCGACCCGTCCTCAAAGTCAGCCTGGAACAGCCGGTCGAGTGAGAGGAGCGTCGCCAGCAGCACCGCCACCCACAAAACGCCCGGCCCGATACGCGACAGCAGCGGCAGATCGGCGCCCACGCCAAACGGCACCATGGTCACCACGATGATGAAGAACCCGAGCCCCACAAACGGCCCGCCGCCCAGACGCCCGGCCAGCTTAATGTCCCGTGCCACAAGGGCCCAAAATGCCCTCATGACACATCTTCCCGGGCACCGAGCCTCAATGCTTGCGCCTCAATGCCAAGGCCCCGATGAGTCGCCGCCAGCACCACACCGCCACGCGACAGATGCTCATTGAGCAAATCATCCAGCAGCGTGCGGCCCGCATCATCCAGCGCACTGTCCGGCTCATCCATCAGCCAGATCGGCCGCGCACTGTCGCCGCCGAGAAAACAGGAAAACCGCGCCAGCGTCAGCCGCCGGCGCTGCCCGGCGGAAAGAACCCCTGCCGTCAGGTCAGGAATATGCCCCAGCCCGAACCGCTCCAGCGCGCCACCAAGGTCACCTGTCCCGCCAAACAGCGACACCCAGAAGCGCAGATTCTCCATGACGCTCATCTGCGGCTTCAGCGCATCCAGATGCCCCAGATACAGCATCTCGTCGTCATGGCTGATCTCGCCGTCTTCCTCTTCAAGAAGCCCGGCCAGAATGCGCAACAGGCTCGACTTGCCCGTGCCGTTGGGGCCGGTCACCACCAGCGCCTCACCGCGCCCAAGCGAAAACGACACATCTTCAAAGAGAAGGCGCGATCCGCGCTGGCAGGCCAGGTCTGTTACGTCAAGAAGAGCAGTCACGGATGTGAGCAGCCTTTAGATATCGTCAAAATTTCCGCCACGCCCCTTGCCGGCGGCAAAGCGTGCCGCACCCTCGCGGGTGGCGCCGGACGCCAGCGTTTCACGGCCAAGCCTGAACTCGTTGGCCATCGCCTGATCGTACGGCATATCCCATTGCATGTATGCGGACATTCTGTCGCCACGCATACAGCCTTGCGGAAACTTCGCCAGCTGCTGCGCAATCTTGATGGCCTCAGCCCGCGCCTCACCTTCCGGCACCACCCGGTTGGCAAGCCCCATCTGCAACGCTTCGGCCGCGTCAACCGGACGCCCTGTCAAAATGAGGTCCATCGCCCGGCCGTGGCCGATGATGCGCGGCAGGCGCACCGTGCCCCCGTCAATCAGCGGCACGCCCCAGCGCCGGCAGAATACGCCGAAGATGGCGCTTTCGCTGGCCACCCGCATGTCTGCCCAGCAGGCCAGTTCCAATCCCCCTGCAACAGCATGGCCTTCCACCGCCGCAATCACCGGCTTGGACAGCAGCATCCGCGACGGCCCCATGGGCCCGTCCTCCGCCAGCGGGTCAGCAACGATACCGGTTTTGGGAAACACACCCTGATTGGCCTTGGACGCATCGCCGCCCGCCACCGCCTTGAGGTCAGCGCCGGCGCAGAACGTGCCGCGCGCACCGGTAAAGACCGCAACCGACGCAGCGTCATCACGCTCGAATTCCAGAAATGCTGCCACCAGCGCATCCGCCGTTGGCCGGTCAACCGCATTGCGCGCCTGCGGCCGGTCGATGGTGATGATTGTGACGGGTCCGTCTTTGTCGGCGATGACGGGCTGGGTTGCAGTCCCTGCAGGTGCGGATTCGGCCATTTAGTGTGTTTCTCCCGTGCTTTAGCGCCCTCAAAGACGTTACTTGCCCTAGGCGCGCATTGTTCTTCGGAGTATAAAGCGCCCGCACACACCCGCACGCCGAGAATGCGCGAATGACTTTGCGCCGCCTGAGGGTCACAACCCCGGTGCCATAAGAACAAACCGCGTGCGGATCACAGTCTTTATTCGCTCTGGTTATGCCGCAGCCGCGCATATGCCAGCGCTCAAGGACCCCGTCCTAACGATGCCTGATGAGGAGGATCTCTCTTGGCACCTGCAAAGAAAAAAGCAGCAAAAAAACCGGCGGCACCAAAAGGTGTGGCCCCGGTCTCTCTCGACAGCTTCAAATGCCGCAAGACCCTGAAGGTCGGCAACAAGAGCTATGAATACTTCTCGCTGAAAGACGCCGAGAAGAACGGCCTGAAAAACATCACGCGTCTGCCCTACTCCCTCAAGGTGCTGCTGGAAAACCTGCTGCGCTACGAAGACGGCCGCTCGGTAAAGAAAGCCGACATCGAAGCGATGGCGAAGTGGCTGACCCGCCGCAAGTCCTCGAAGGAAATCGCCTTCCGCCCGGCCCGCGTGCTGATGCAGGACTTCACAGGCGTTCCCGGCGTGGTTGACCTCGCCGCCATGCGCGACGCCATGGCAGCCGCTGGCGGCAACCCGGACAAGATCAACCCGCTTGCACCGGTTGACCTGGTGATTGACCACTCCGTGATGGTGGACAATTTCGGCGCCAAGGACTCGTTCAAGAAGAACGTGAACATCGAATATGAGCGCAACGGCGAACGCTACGAGTTCCTGCGCTGGGGCTCCGAAGCCTTCAACAATCTGCGCGTCGTTCCCCCAGGAACCGGCATCTGCCACCAGGTGAACCTGGAGTATCTGGCCCAGACCGTGTGGACCAAGAAGGAAAAGCGCGCGGCAGCTGGCGGCAAGACCAAGACCGTTGAAGTTGCCTATCCTGACAGCCTCGTCGGCACCGACAGCCACACCACCATGGTCAACGGCCTGTCCGTTCTCGGCTGGGGCGTTGGCGGCATCGAAGCAGAAGCGGCCATGCTCGGCCAGCCGATCTCCATGCTGATCCCTGAAGTCATCGGCTTCAAGCTGACCGGCAAGCTGCCCGAAGGCATCACAGCCACCGACCTGGTGCTGACGGTGACCGAAATGCTTCGCAAGAAGGGCGTGGTCGGCAAGTTCGTTGAGTATTACGGCCCGGGCCTTGATCACCTGTCTCTCGAAGACCAGGCAACGCTTTCCAACATGGCACCGGAATATGGCGCCACCTGCGGCTTCTTCCCGATTGACGCGGAAACGCTGAAATACCTCAAGGCCACAGGCCGCAAGAAGGCCCGCGTGGACCTTGTTGAAGCCTATGCCAAGAAGCAGGGCATGTTCCGCACGTCCCGCTCGGAAGACCCGATCTTCACCGACAGCCTGCACCTGGACCTTGGCGACGTTGTGCCGAGCCTCGCCGGCCCCAAGCGCCCGCAGGACCGTGTGGCCCTCGCCGACGTGGCAGACAGCTTCGCCGGTTCCATGGTCAACGAGTTCAAGAAGGCAGACGATGGCCACAAGCGCGCCAAGGTTGCCGGTACCGATTACACGATCGGCCACGGCGACGTTGTGATTGCGGCCATCACGTCGTGCACCAACACGTCCAACCCGTCCGTGCTCATGGCCGCCGGCCTTGTGGCGCAGAAAGCCAACAAGCTCGGCCTCAAGACCAAGCCATGGGTCAAGCCGTCACTGGCACCCGGGTCACAGGTCGTGACCGACTACCTGAAGGACGCAGGCCTGCAGAAGGAGCTGGACAAGCTCGGCTTCAACCTCGTCGGCTATGGCTGCACAACCTGTATCGGTAACTCGGGTCCGCTCCCGGCACCGATCTCCAAGGCCATCAACGAGGCAGACCTCGTGGCCACGTCGGTCCTCTCGGGCAACCGTAACTTCGAAGGCCGCGTGTCTCCGGATGTTCGCGCCAACTACCTGGCCTCACCGCCGCTGGTTGTCGCATACGCTCTTGCCGGCTCGGTCAACGTGAACATCACGAAGGACCCGATCGGTCAGGACAAGAAGGGCAACGATGTCTACCTTAAGGACATCTGGCCGACCTCACATGAAATCGCCGAGGCCGTCCGCAAGTCCGTGACCCAGAAAATGTTCCGCGAACGCTATGCGGACGTGTTCAAGGGCGACCCGCAGTGGCGCAAGATCAAGGTCACAGGCGGCAAAACCTATGACTGGAACAAGAAGAGCACCTATGTGCAGAACCCGCCTTACTTCGAAGGCATGACGGCGGAGCCCGCTGAGATCCAGCCGATCAAGGATGCGCGCATCCTGGGTCTCTTCGGTGACTCGATCACCACCGACCACATCTCGCCTGCCGGTTCCATCAAGGCGGACAGCCCGGCCGGTGAATATCTCAAGGCCCACAAGGTGAAGCCCGCTGACTTCAACTCCTACGGCTCCCGCCGTGGCAACCACGAAGTCATGATGCGCGGCACCTTCGCCAACATCCGCATCAAGAACCAGATGGTTCCCGGTGTTGAAGGCGGCGTGACGGTTCACTATCCGTCCGGCGATGCCATGCCGATCTACGACGCTGCCATGAAGTACGCGGACACAGGCAACAAGCTTGTGGTCTTCGGCGGTAAGGAATACGGCACCGGCTCATCTCGTGACTGGGCCGCCAAGGGCACCAAGCTCCTGGGCGTGGAAGCCGTGATCGTGGAAAGCTTCGAGCGCATCCACCGTTCCAACCTCGTCGGCATGGGCGTGCTGCCCCTGCAGTTCGAGGACGGCATGAGCTGGAGCAAGCTGGGTCTGAACGGTTCTGAAACCGTGACGATCACCGGCAACGAGAAGGGCATCAAGCCCCGCATGAAGCTGACCCTTGAGATCACCGACACCAAGGGCAAGACCAAGAAGGTACCGGTGCTCTGCCGCATCGATACCGCGGATGAAGTCGATTACTACGAAAACGGCGGTATCCTGCACTTCGTGCTGCGCAATCTGATGGCGTCGTAAGACACCACCAGCATTCAAAGAAAAGCCCGGAAGCCGCTACGGTTTCCGGGCTTTTTTGTGTCTTCTGCCGGAACTGACAGCTACCGTTCATTTCGTTCACGCTGCGCCTCACACTCTCTTGAGTGGATCAGCGGCGGTCAAAATCCTAGGTTGATGGCTAGGGAGACACCCCCCTCAAACCTGAAGAGTTCCCAATGACCGGCCTGCCTTCCTTCACATCACGCGCGTCACTGCGCTTCGCAGCTCCTGCGCTTGTGGCCGCGACCATGCTGCTGCCCGCACTGGCTGAGGCCCGCCCGGCCGTCGTCGAACTCTTCACCAGCCAGGGCTGCTCCTCCTGCCCCCCGGCAGATGCACTCATCAATGAGATCGCCGACCGCGAGGACGTGATCGCGCTCACCTACAACATTACCTATTGGGACTACCTCGGCTGGCGCGACACATTGGGCCGCGAAGAGCACACCCAGCGCCAGGAAGCCTACGCCCAGCATTTCATGGACCGGAAGTACACACCGCAGCTGGTCATCGACGGCAACACCCACCTGCCCGGCAGCCGCCAGCAGGCCTCCCGCAAGGCCATCAACGATCAGGTGGATGATGTCGCAGGCACCAATCTGCTTGCCACGGCCATGTCAGACACCAGCCTCACGGTCACAGCGGCCGCAACCGAAGACACCGGCACCGCCGCCGTCTGGCTCGTCCAGTATGA
>JGI12316J15310_10000570_pt6 | contig 13830 bp, 15 predicted proteins | sample MarCyaLeptolynsp_FD_15310 | JGI IMG/M metagenome (IMG submission 15310)
CAGGACATTGCGCGGCAGGAGCGCAGCCATTCGCGCACGGACCTGCTCGCGGACCCGCCGGGCGGCCTCCAAATCAGCCTCTGTCACCGACGCCCCGAACTGCAAGGCGCGGGCGACCATGAACGCAAGCCGCGGGTTCTCGGCATCGACCCACCCGCGAAACGTCTCCCAGGCCTCCGCCAACTGAATGTTGCGCTGGGCCTGCGCCCAGACCGCGAGGCCTTCAGGCGCCAGGCGCTCCTCGCGGATCTTGCCGGTCCTGGCTGCAAGCCGGTCGAGCGCAGACCTCAGGGCTTGAGCATTTGCGGGATCGCAGGCCTCGAACAGGTCCGTTGCGACGATCATCTCGGTGTGGGATGCGGCCGCCGGGCTCTCCGCAAACATGACCGCGCCGACCCGCTCCATCGTCGCCGCGTCCCGGGCGAACCAGCCGATCGTGTCGGACGTCGGCGCCTGGGGCACCAGACCCTGAACCGGCACGCGCCCATGGGTGGGGCGCAATCCATAAAGCCCGCAAAAGCTGGCAGGAATTCGCACGGATCCGCCGGTATCTGTGCCGAGCGCGACATCGCACCGGCCTTGCGCAACCGCCGATGCGGACCCGGAGGAGGATCCGCCCGGAACCCGATCCGGCATCTTCGGGTTAAGCGGCGTGCCATAGAAGGCGTTCTGTCCAAAGAATCCGAGCGAGATTTCGTCGGTAATCGTCTTGCCCGTCAGATCGGCTCCGGCCTGGAGCAATCTCTCCACCGCCCATGCGTGGGACCCGGCGGGTTTGTGCGCACGCGCCCAGTCGGGGTTGCCCGCGCCGGTAACATGACCCGCAACATCAAAGAGATCCTTCGCCATGAAGGTCAGGTCCCGCAGCGGACCCTCCGCTGCACCCGGGATCTGAACGCTCGTGCCTGGAACGAGGTAGCTATTTTCCGACGACACACAATCTCTCCGATCGCAAACGACAACAGGATCCGATTAACACGGTGCGCGGATGGCGGGAAGCCTTGGCTCGCGGTCGGAGGCAAACGGCGGGGCCGGAAAAGCTCACATCCGGATGTTCGCCTGAAGCGCTCCCAGGAGCGCGGCCGGGGCGTCCTCTTGCACGATGTGCGCGGCATCCGGAATCGGCGTGAAACTCTTCGCCTTCACAAGATCGAAAAGTTCGCGGCCCTGTTCGGCCGGGATGAACGTATCGCGCATGCCCCAGGTCAGGTGAATGTCGAAATCCGTGGCGCCGTAGAGGTTCTGGGCCGCTTCGATGTTGGTGCGGTCCGCTTGCGCGATCTGCCGGTAGAACGCCGCCTTGCCGACTTCTCCCGACCAGGGTTCGAGGTAGGTCTCGACGGCCTCCTCGCGCAGCGGATAATGGGCCGCGGCCTGTATATAGGCCCGGAAGAGGGCCGCGTGGGCATAGTCCGGCAGCCCTGCGAAAGCCGGTTCATGTTCGGCGACGTGTGCATAAAACGGCGAGCCGGAGGGCAAGACGGCGACGGCGTTGACCAGATGCAGCTTTCCATAGTCGATGCCATTGACGAAATGACCGCGCAGCGCCGCGAGGCCGCCGAAATCATGGCCGACGACCTGCGGTCGCTTGAGGCCCCAATGACCGACAAGCGCTTCCAGGAGGTCGCTCTGCACCGATTCGGTGACGTTCTGCGTTGCGCTCTTTTCCGACGATCCGGTTCCCAGCATGTCGAAGTAATAGACCTTGTGGGTCCGTGCCAGCCAGGGCGCGATGGAACGCCAGGCCTGCGCCGACCAGGGAAACCCGTGGATGAGCACGATCGGATCGCCTTCTCCCATTGACCCCCAGGCCACCGACTGTCCGTTATGGTAATATCGTTCCTTCAGGTCGAGCATGCCCATGATCCATTGTAATGTTGATAAATAGCTATTTTGCGATATGACTATGATATGATGAACCGTGAAGACCAAGTCAAGGCCCTGGCCAATGAAACGCGGATCGAGGTGCTGCGTGTCCTCGACGATCCCGCCGCGCATTTCAGCGGGCAGGAGACGGCGGACCCGGTGGAAACCGGCGTCTGCGTCCAGCTCATCGCGGAACATTTCGGCGTCAGCCAGCCGACGATGAGCCGCCACATCGAATTGCTGAAGCGGGCGGGTTTCATCACCGCCAAACGGCAGCAGAAATGGACCTATTGTTCGCGCAACGAGGCGGCGCTGGCCGACTATGCGACCTGGTTGAAGACGTCGCTCAACATCAAAGATGTCTGACGGCGCGGCGCCGGGGGCGTTGGACTGTTCCGCGTTTTTCGTTAATCCGGACGAGTCCGGCGGAGCAGGAAAAGCGCGCGTATGTCCGGAACGAGGTTTTGTCACACGACACGACAGGCACTGAATCAAGCCGGATCTGGCGGTTACCGCGCAAGCCGGGGCGTGAAACCCAACGGTCTCGGGATAAGGTTGTTGGGTTTCAAACCTCTGAAAAGGTGGGAAAATCCGCGACAAACAGCTTGGTTCAAACCCTGTTGTGTCATCTGCCAGATGCCGTTCAGGTTCACTCGGACGCAGGTCAAACGCGACAGGCGATAAAGTCCGGTTTCGCCTACTCCAATTCCGTGAACTGCGGTGAACCGGGTGCGGCCTGAAGGGCGGTTATGATCGTTCTCAGGTGAGATCGCATTGCCGTTTCCGCGCCTTCCGGATCCGCCTCCGCGATCGCATCAACGATGCTGAGATGCTGATCGCTGTGTTGCTGCGTAAACTCTTCAAGTCCAAGGTGCCGATAGGTCCGGTCCCACTGTGTCTGCCAGGCCGAGCGCCGCCTCGCATCCGACAGAAAGTTCAGAATCGAGAAAAGAATCGTGTTCTTCGCAACCTCCGCAATCGTCCGATGGAAGGCATCGTCCGCCTTTTGAATTTCAAAACTGTCGAAACCGACGCGGCCTGCGGCGACGCAGGCAGCCAATCGTTCGACGTCTGCCGGTGTCGCGCGCCTTGCGGCTTCCGCCGCGACGACCGGTTCGATCAAGAATCGCGCGGTCACGAACTCCTCGACGGAAGCAGCATATATGAGAAGGTTATCGCGGTACGGAGCTGTCGCAGGTCTGGCACCCCGAAAGGTGCCCTGGCCGACGTGGCGCCAGACCTGATTCTCTCCTTCAAGCACCGACAAGGCCCGGCGAAGGGTCTCACGGCTGCAGGATACGCGCCGGGCGAGTTTTCGTTCCGGCGGCAGTTTCTCTCCGATCGCTATCTCGTCAGTGTCGAAAATACGTCGAAGCTCTTCAAGCACGTCTGATGATTTCATGGCGTTGCAACCATACCAATTTGTAGACCAATATCGCACACCCCTATTGGTTTTCACAGACAGTTCGAAGCTTGCAAGTCTTTCGAAACGGGTGTGCGACCGCTCATGATGATTGCGCCGGCGACGACTGTGCCCGTAAATACCATTCTCGCGACTTGAGGTCTGACATGCACGCATTGCTTTTTGAGATGGAGCCCCGAAAAGGGCATGAGAAGCACTATTTCAGGCACGCCGAGGTGCTGCGGCCTCTTTTGGCCGAACAGGACGATCTCCTGTTCATTGAGCGCTTCAGATCCCTGTCCCGGCCAGGAGTGATCCTGTCCCATTCGCACTGGCGGGACGAAGCATCGCTCTCCAGATGGCGGAGCGACCCCAAACATCACAACGCGCAAGCCGCGGGTCGATCCAGGCACTTCAAGGACTATCGGCTTCGGATTTCGCACGTCCTTTCCCTGTTGCGACCGAACGCGGAGCGGCAAACCTGGTCGACGGCGGGCGCCTACACCGATGTCAATTCAAGGACCCCCAGATACCTTACAATCGTTGCCTCGACGGGTGAGCCATTCGCATCTGGAGGGGATACGTTTCAAAGTGTGACTGCGGAGGAACGTTATCTCTCGGTCGCAGATGTGACCTCGTACGAGCACGGGATGGACGTCGTCGGTTCAGCGATGGCAAATGCGGCGGTCACCAGCGCCATGGTCACGCTCGTTTCAAGGGATTACGGCATGTTCGAACGCGCAGAAGCGCCGCAATATTTCGCGGCCGCCAACGCGGATGTGACATAGAAACCTTGAGACCGCCTGCTGTTGACCGATGTCCGCCAACGCTGTGCACCACACGGTGAACGAAAACCCTGGACAAGCCGGTTAAAACGTCAAACCTTCCCCTTCCGTGCACAATGACCAGTCGAAGGAGAGAATGTCTTGAGCGGGCAAGATCAGAAACAGGTGCTTACCGATCTTTATGAGCGCTTCTACGTCGCCGGCTTCAGGGCCAACGACGTTGGCCTCATCAACCGGATCGTCCATTATCCGCTCGCCTACATCAAGGACGGCGCCGTGCGCATGGTCGATCACTTTCCCGTCGATCCGGCGAAGCTGAAGGCGGAGCTCGGATGGGATCATTCGAAAGACTGGGCGTTTGAGGTGATCGCCGTCGGCGAACGGCAGGCGCATGTGAATGCCTACGCCACGCGATGCCGGGCCGACGGCTCGGAAATCGAACGGGTGCAGGGATTTTACGCCTTCAAGAAGGTCGGCGACGACTGGAAGATGTTCGCCCTGGCCGATATTGTGTTTTGATGCGCTTCTCGGTCCCGAGGTCTTGAATTGAGGCCCATTCGCGCGGTTGGTGCATATGCCCACTGGATGGACTTGGATGACCGAACGGGGAACAAGACAGATTATGCGCAACGAGATGTTGCCTTTGATTGTCGGCCCCTGCCCATCTTTTGGTCCTATCTGGCGGGAGTTTCTTGATAACTGGGAGAGCGAACCGGGTGAACTCCCCTATTATGTTGCCCTGGGAGATCTGGCACACCATCTGATAGAACGGCTTGATCGCGGACAAACGTCCTCCTTCCCCGAAATCTTCCAGGTTGTTGAGGACTGGCACCTGCACGGCGAACATTATGTCCGGGAGGCAGCAACCATCGGGCTGCTGGAGGGGATCCAGAACCTCAGTGGCGGAGACAGTCAGGGCGGGCGGTCGCGCGCCGGACATTTCGAAAAGTGGCTCGGGCCTGAATCGCTCCAAAACTGGAACAAGCTTTACGAATTCTGGAACCGCATCACGCCTGCACGCCAGGATGATTGACTGTCGAAACGCATGACCTCAATTGGAAAGCGGTTGCGGCGAGCAGTGTCGACCTTTTCATGTGGCTCAACGCCCGGACGGCCGTGGCAGATTGCCAGGGCTGGGGCCGGGCCACAATTTGCCACTTCAAAACAAGCACCATGCAAATGAATCCCTCGACCCCGATCATCTATGCAATTGGCGATATTCATGGTCGCGACGACTTGCTGATGCAAATCCACGACCATATCCTGGACTTTCATCGCCTCCAATTCGGAAGCCGGCAAGCCGAAATCATCCATGTCGGCGACTATATAGACGGCGGGGCACAAAGCGCGGAAGTCATCGATCGGTTGATGCGCGGGGTGCAAGGCATGACGAGCACCTGCCTTTTGGGGAACCATGAGGCAATGATGCTTGAATGCCTTGCAACCGAAAACCGGCAGGCCTGGTATACGTGGCTCTCAAACGGCGGCGAGGAGACATTATCGAGCCTCGGTCTTCGCTTCGGTTTCGGGGAGTACGATCCCAGAGCCCTTGCCGACGCTCTCGGTCCGGAGCGGATCGCTTGGCTCCGCGCGCGTCCGTTGTACAGGGCGGTGAAACCCTACCTGTTTGTCCATGCCGGCATCGCTCCGGGAATTCCCCTCGAAGACCAGCAGGCAAAAGACATGCTGTGGATCAGGGGCAGGTTCCTGGACAGCGATGCCGATCACGGCTGCATTGTCGTGCACGGGCATACGCCGGGGGACGAACCGGTCGTCAGACCCAACCGGATTTGTGTCGACACCGGAGCCGTCGACAGCGGAACCCTGACATGTGCTGTCCTGGACGGTGAAAACAAACCGATGTTTCTACGCGCGACCGAGCGACGCTAATTTCGTCTCTTTCGCGCGCCGCCGATCAGCCGGAGGGCTTCTTCCGGCGCTTGCCGCTGCGCCTGTATTTGCTCTGATAATCGCGGCGCTGTTTCGTAACCTCATACAGAACGATGCCGGACGTCGTGCCAAGGTTCAGGCTCTCGATCATGCCAAACATCGGGATACCGACGCACATTTCGCACTGTTCGACAACCAGGTCGCTAATCCCTCTTGCCTCGTTGCCGAACCACACGGCAAGTTTGGTGTATTCGGTATAGTCCGTTTCATGCAGAACCGCGTACTTCTGTCCCTTTATGTGCGGCGACGTCGCGATCGATACAAACCGGTTTCTGTTGAGATGATCCAGGCATTCCTGCGAACTGTCGAACCGCTTCACAAAACTCCATTTTATCGCCGAGACGGAGGTTTTTGCCAGTGACCTTCTGTCCCGCATTTCCTGCCAGTCCTCGGGCAAAGCCTTCCTTGGATCGACGATGTATACTTTTTCGACACCCAATGCGTTGACGTTGCGGATAACCGTACCGACATTTTTGATATCGCTCGGGTTTTCAAGGACCGCGATCAGGTTCTTGCAACGATAGGGCTTGATCGCGTCGGCGCGTTGCCGGGCCGGACTCTTGCCGGTTTCAATGTCTTCCGAGTCCATTGCGGAACCTCCGTAGCTCTGATCGCCTCACCCGCAGATCTTCTGTCGATCAAGAGGGAAGCCGCGACGGCAAGAAACAAACATGGCCTGTCGCCGCTGGGTACGGGCTTTTCAGTCGGACGCCGCTGCATAGACACCAAGGAAAACAAAAGTTCGATCCAAGGCACTCTTGTCTTTCAGCGACACTGTCACGATGACGTCGTCCAGGCCATAGCGGCGTTGGTCATAGGTGTCGGGGTGGTTGACGCCCCGATCTTTGGCGCTCTCGGCGCGGCCGGCCAGACAGGTGCGCAAGTCCGCATCGACCTCCCTGAAGAACGCGCTCGCGGCGGCATCCCGGTATGAAAACCCCCAGGTGCAGTGATAGGCGTTTGCGCCCGCCTCCGATCGGCTCATGGTGCATTTTTCGGCACCGGCCAGCGCCCCGGCCGACTGGTCCGCCCCATCCGAAAAGTTCGACCGCGCCTGGACAATGAGGGCGTTCACACCCTCACAGAGGCCGGCCGCCGCCGGTTTCACCATCGGCCCCGCCAGCGCGGCGGAAAGGAACAAAATGTACCACGGCAGACGCTTACGATTCTTCTTCGGATGATCGGTCATCGCGAAAACCCTCCCTCATCTGCCATGGTTGCACACCAGAGACGATCTCCGCCACGGCTTCGACAATCTTCCGCCTGTCGCAACAATATAAATCCGCGCCGCTGAAGGGATTCAGTTCCAACATCCTGAAGGCGCCCCGGGATTCGCAGATATCCAGCACATAGACCGGGTCATCGATATCGAGCCGCTGCGCCACGTTCCGGGCAAAGTCCCATTCGGGGGAAGAGGCCTCTATCCGCGATCCAGCACGCCGGCCATCGGCATCGTAGGCGCTGCCGGCGACGATCGTGGCGCCCGCAACCACAAACCGCCATTCCGCATCGACCTGGCGCGGCGGGCTCAGGACAATCGGCAGGGTTTCATCGTCATAATAGAAGCCGTGATCCAGGCTGCGCAGAGAGACCTTTTCCCGTGAGAGCAACCTCCCCGAAAACGGCTTCAACGGACTGTCGGGGCGAACAAATATCGCATCCGAACATCCGAGCTCATCGAAATAGGCGTCCGGACTGTCGGTGAATTGTCTCACCGTCGAAAAGACATGGACGTCATTCAAGAGCCTGTCCGAAACCTGTCGATACCAGTTCGAGCACAAAAAAGCGCTCGTGTTGCAGAATGCGCCGGGAGCCCAGCCCATACGCGATCTGATCCGGTGGGCATTCCCGAGACTGCCGTGGAAAACAACGGGGTCTTCAATCGCCTTCGGCCAGCGCCCGGTCTGCCACCATTCGTCATCCCAGTGGACGACCGCGTGGCCTTGGGCCAACGCAGCGGATTGCAGGGCCGAATGCCGGTCGTCGAAGACATCGGTTTCCAGCAGCCAGGTTATCCTGTTGTCGGACATCATCGTGAGCAGTCGGACTGTTAAAATTCTATAGGGTCATGTCCAGACCCATCGATCAAGTCCTTTCGCCATCCATGAATCTGCCCTGGGCCAAAGCGCGTCCGAGGAAACCTGAACGGCCCTCGCTCGAAAGACCATCATACCCGGCCCGCTGGGGCGCGATGTCGCAGGCTCCGCCCGCCAATTCCATTCGGAGCGGCGGGTTTGCCGCGAACCCTCTGTGACCGGAGATCGGGACTTGGCAGACGTTTCATTCCCGGCCTCCGCAGAGCAACGATCGTTCATCCCGTCATCACGGCAGGAAATCATCGGAATCCCCCAGTACCCGGCGGTTGCGTCATGTTGATCACGAAACCGGTGAAGCAATCGTGATCCGCCAGACCTGCCAATGCGAGGAATTAGACTTCCGGCCTATGGACAATCCCACCCGCCCGCACCATCTCATGACGACAAATTCATGGGGCTCATCACATTCAGGCTTTGGAACCTTGATCCTTCGCGTCGCGGCGGAGGCGAAACCGTCCGCCGGTATGGCGGCGGCGCCTCGACGCCGTGACCGGCCGTGCGGGACAAGGTTTCGCCACAGCGCGAGCGGAAGAGTGTGCCTGAGCCACGGGACCCAGAAATCCCGGTTGGTCCGCACCGGCCGGGCCTGTCGGGAAACCGCCTGCAATCACGGACGGGTTCCCTTGACGGTTTGTTAACGGTAAACGTTGGATCACTAAGTGTGGTCCGACCGAATGCATGGTGTCGAACATGAGACGGTCGGGTCACCCCGCCCGCCTTGCCTCTTCGGCATCGAACGGCCAGACCGGCCCGCCTTGTCGGGGATCGCTCCGATCCCGAAATGACGCCACATGGCAGACCTGGGACAGTCCAGGGCCTGCCGGGAGAATACGCACCGATGCTCTTTCACGTATCCCATCTCCTGATCGGCGGCGCACTTTTGTATTTCGGCGGCGACTGGATCGTCGACGGCGCGCGCAGCCTCGCGGTCAGGCTGCGGATCTCGCCGTTGCTGGTCTCCATGGTGCTTATCGGGTTCGGCACGTCGGCCCCGGAACTCTTCGTCGGCATCACCGCCGTGAGCAACGGCCATTTCGACATCGCCATGGGCAATGTGATCGGAAGCAATATCGCCAATCTGCTGCTGGTCCTGGCCCTGACGGCGGTGATCACGCCGATCGCAACGACGCGGCGGCTGTTGTGGATAGACGGCGGCGCGGCGCTGACCGCGACGCTTGGCTTCATTCTGGTCTGCCTGGACGGAGAAGTCTCCAGGATCGAAGCCGGCATCCTGATCGCCGCACTGCTTGCCTTCGTCTATTACCGGCTGAAAGCCGACGTGGCCGACGAAGACGAGGAGGACGACGAGATTTTCGACATGCCGAAAGCGGCGCTGCTGGCGGTGCTCGGCCTCATCGCCCTGCCGGTCGGCGCGCACCTGTTCGTTGTCGGCGCGGTCGGGTCCGCAACCTATATGGGCGTGCCGGAAGCCGTCATCGGCCTGACCGTGGTGGCGATCGGGACCTCGCTGCCGGAAATGGCCGCCTGCCTGAGCGCGGCGGCGAAAAAACAACGGGACATGGCCATCGGCAACATTCTCGGCAGCAATGTCTTCAACAGTACGGTGGTGATCGGCGGCGCTTCGCTGTTCGTTCCGATGCAGGTGTCGGAACGATTCCTGATGAGCGATCTCTGGCTGATGCTCGGTTTCACCTTCGCAGCCCTCTTCCTGATGCGGACCGCGTTCCAGCTGTCGCGGATCGAGGGCGGCCTGATGCTCGTCGCCTATACCGGCTATTTGTGGATGCTGTCGGGGACGGTTTCCCTGCACCTCTAACGGCAATCACGACGTGTCGACTGAGCGCCCGGCATCTGATTAATATCGCTCAAGCGTTGCAACGCAGTCCAGAAGCCTGATTTGGGCCACCGAAGGCCGGATTGCGTGGCTTTCTGTCGGCGTTGTGTGCCGCTCGTGGTCAGGCAGACCACCGCGCGACACACGCCTTGACAGAAAGCCTCGCAATCCGGTCAAAGTGCATCCGAGTAAACCTGAACGGCTCCAACTCCCGGCATGGCACGCAAACACTACAACCTGCCGCCCCTGACAACGCTGGCGGCCTTTGAATCCGCGGCGCGGCTCGGCAGCTTCAAACGAGCCTCGGCGGAACTGAACGTCACGCCGGGCGCCGTCAGCCACCAGATCAAATCCCTTGAAACCCATGTCGGCAGCGCGCTGTTTTACCGCCGCCATCGCGGCGTCGACCTGACATCGGATGGCAAGGTGCTGTTTGAAGTGCTGGCGCGCGGCTTCGGAGACATTTCCGACGTCCTGCGGCGCCTCAGGGCCAACCGGGAAAACGCCGCCGTCACCATCGGCGCAACCTCGGCGATGGCGTCCCTCTGGCTGACGCCAAGGATCGGCGGCTTCTGGCGCGACCACCCGGAGGTCGCGGTCACCCAACACGTATCGGACCACGAAATCGACCGGGTGTTCGGCCTGGATCTGCAAATCCGCTACGGCGGCGAGGATCTGGCTGGCCGGGGTGGTATCAAGCTGTTCGACGACACATTGATGCCTGTCTGCTCGCCGGACTATGCCGCCGGCATGGCGGACTGCGATCTGGAGGACCTTGCCGGAGGTCATCTCATTCACCTGGTCGCCGAGGACGTGAACTGGACGACCTGGCGCACCTGGTTCGCTATTCAGGGCTATCACGGCGCCCTGCGCTATGCCCACAGCGTCAACAATTACACAATCGCGCTGCAAGTCGCCCGCGACGGGGGCGGGCTGGTGCTTGGATGGCGCAGACTGGTGCAGCCGCTTCTCGCTTCCGGCGATCTCGTGGCGCTGCAGACCTGGGAAGTGCAAGCACCGCAATCCTTCTATATTCTCGGCGACGGCGATCCCGCTCCGCAGGCCCGAACCCTGCGGGATTGGCTGATTGCTTCAGTTTAGCTGAATTCACCTGTTCATGAAGTTTTCCCGCATTGCGCAAATTCTCCGTTGCGCGCACTGTGGCGGAAGGTCTCGCAAAGACGAGGTTGGTCGCTTCCGGGAGGGAAAGCCATGAACCCTGTAAATCAGCACGAAGACTTTGTCCTGGCCGCCGGCAAAGGCTTGCCGAACGAACATTATGTCGACGACGCGACCTTCAAAAAGGAAGCCGCGGCGGTTCTGTTTCGCTCCTGGTCGGGCCTTGGTTTCGGCAAGGACGTTCCGAATCCGGGCGATGTCAAACCCGTCGATTTTCTTGGCATGCCGCTGCTTCTGGTCCGCGACCAGGACGGTGACATCTCGGTGTTCCAGAATACCTGCCGCCACCGCGGCATGATCCTGGTGGAGGAGCCGAAAACCATTCGCGGCGTGATCCGCTGTCCCTATCATTCCTGGTGCTACAGCCTGAAAGGCGATCTGCGCACGACCCCGCATGTGGGCGGGCCCGGCACCAATGTGCACGCGGACATCAGGCGCGACGATCTCGGCCTGATCCGGATTCGGTCGCATGTCTGGCGCGACGTGGTCTTCGTCAACATTTCCGGCGACGCCCCGGAGTTCGAGGATTATGCAGCCTCCGTTCTCACGCGCTGGCGCGAATTCGAACAGCCGATCGCCCATGGCGGCGCCTCCAGTTCGTTCAAGCTGGAGGTGGCGACCAACTGGAAACTGGCGGTCGAAAACTATTGCGAGAGCTATCACCTGCCGTGGGTGCATCCCGGCCTCAATTCCTATTCCCGGCTTGAGGATCACTACAATATCGAGGAGGCGGGCGCCTATTCCGGCCAGGGCACCCTGGTCTATCGCCAGTTCACCGGCACGGACGGCAGAACGTTTCCAGATTTCGGCGGATTGTCGGAAAAGTGGGACACGGCGGCTGAATATATCGCGCTCTATCCCAATGTCCTGTTCGGCGTGCACCGGGACCATGCCTTCGCCATTCTGCTTGAACCGGTTTCGACGGACAAAACCGTGGAGCATGTCGAACTCTATTATACCGAAGCCGGAGCGGCTTCGCCGGATCTCGCGCAAATGCGCGACGACAATGCCGCACTCTGGAAAACGGTCTTTGAGGAGGATGTGTTCGTCGTCGAAGGCATGCAGCGCGGCCGCAAGGGACACCTGTTCGACGGTGGCACGTTCTCGCCGGTCATGGACAGTCCGACGCGGATGTTTCACGAGTGGGTCGCAGGCCGCGTCGCCACCGGTTCGGATTAGAGCTCTTCAGGTTTACTCGGGCGGCTCTCGGGTCTGTGCAGGGGGTATCGGGCAGTGACGGACCAACCGGAGACGCTGGCAGCCCTCAACGAAGATCTGCTGCGCGCCCACGCGGCCAATGATTTCGCGACGCTTATCGACCTGTATGCCCGCGCCGGCGCCCTGGCCTTTCAGTCAGGAGACGTCGATGCGGGCTGTTTCTACACGACCCATGCCTATGTCTATGCCCTGCAGGAAGGGGCTCCGGAGGCCGAGACCTTTCGAAAACGCCTGTGCCATCACGGCCGAGAGGCCTGAAACGCCCGCAAGCGCCGTCTGAATTGTGGGCCGGACCATCAGGCAGGCCCCGGGCGACCCGTCCGGATCGGGTCAATTGCAATGTCCGGCCGTCGGGATGAATGTAGTCCGGCAACCACGGAAGGCCCGATCACGAAATGCGGTCCCGACACGACGGGCGGCACTTCCGCTGCAATTTCGTGGCGGAAAGCCAAAAATTCTCCTATTCCGAGGCGATTCCAATAATATCGTCTTTAAGTTGAGAAATGTTAGAAATGACAATGTAATTCAATATTCAATAAACTCAATTCTTCACTTTCCGAAAGGTAAATTGCGACATTATTGCCAAGATTGGCTATTTCCAATGAAATAATTGACATTGTTTGTTCTCCTATACGAATTTTTAATTGCAAGTACTGACAATCCCCATCGTGCAACAAATCCAATGAACTGAGGGGTACAGTCTCAAATGCAACGAAAAATTCTACTCTCCGTATCCGCGCTGGCACTTGCCATGATGCCATTCGCGGCCAGCGCGGAAAACGGCATTACCGATTCCAAGGTCGTGCTTGGCCAGGCGGCGGCGCTTGAGGGACCGGCAGCGGCGCTGGGAACAGGAATGCGCGCTGGCCTCAACGCGGCTTTCGCCGAGGTCAATGCGGCCGGCGGCGTACACGGACGCACGATTGAGCTGATCAGCTACGATGACGGCTACGAGCCCGACAAGTCGATTGCCCAGGTCAAGAAACTGATCAACGACGACAAGGTCTTCGGACTGATCGGCGCCGTCGGCACCCCGACATCCAAGGCAACCCAGCCGATCGCCACCGAGGGCAAGGTTCCGTTCATCGGTCCGTTCACCGGCGCCGGCTTCCTGCGCAACGCATCGCTCGGCAACATCATCAACGTGCGGGCCACCTATGCCGCGGAAACCGAAGCCTGGATCAAACATCTCGTTGACGGGCAGAAACTGAAAAACATCGCCATCCTCTATCAGGACGATGCATTCGGACGCGTCGGTCTGAAGGGTGTGAACGCGGCGCTGGAAAAACGCGGCATGAAACTGGTTGCCGAAGGCACCTATCAGCGCAACACCACCGCCGTGAAGTCCGCCGTACTGAAGATCCGCAAGGCCAAGCCGGACGCCGTCGTCATGGTCGGCGCCTACAAGCCGATTTCGGAATTCATCAAACTGTCGCGCAAGGTCAAGTTCAACCCGACTTTCGTCAACATTTCCTTCGTCGGCTCGAAAGCGCTTGCCAAGGAACTGGGCGAAGTCGGTGAAGGCGTGATCGTCTCGCA
>JGI12316J15310_10000062_pt14 | contig 13828 bp, 14 predicted proteins | sample MarCyaLeptolynsp_FD_15310 | JGI IMG/M metagenome (IMG submission 15310)
GAGAACCTGGAGACCGGCTTCGCGGTGCTGCCGCGGGCCGAGCGCACGATCCCGGACCACGTGTTCGAGCTGTTCCCGGTGCTCAAGGACATGCTCGGGCGCCGCGGTGGCGATCTCTCCGGCGGCCAGCAGCAGCAACTCGCGATCGGCAGGGCGCTGGTGACCAGACCGTCGCTGCTGATCCTCGACGAGCCGACCGAGGGCATCCAGCCGTCGATCATCAAGGACATCGGCCGCGCCATCGAGATCCTGCGCGACCGCGGCGAGATGGCGATCCTCCTGGTGGAGCAGTATCTCGACTTCGCCAAGGCGCTGGCCGATACGGTCTCGGTGATGAGCCGCGGCCGGGTGGTGTTCAACGGCCGCCCGGACGGGCCGGAGTCCGGCGAGATCGACCGGTTGATGGGACTGACATAGGGCTCGGGCTACCCCTTCCCCGACGACAGCCCGACCAGCCGCTCCAGCAGCGAGTCCCGGCTGACCATGCCGACCGGAGCACCGTCCTCCTCGACCACCACCGGCTTCGGGTCCTGCAGGATCGTCTCCATCACGCTCTCGATCTCGACATCCGGCCCGACCGCGATCTCCGAGACCTCGCCCGCCACCGGCACCATCACGTCACCGGCGGTCAGCACGCCAAGCGGGTTCATGTGCTGGACGAAGTCCGCGACATAATTATTTGCAGGGTTTGAGAAAATCTCCTGCGGTGTGCCGCACTGGACGATGCGCCCGCCCTCCATGATCGCGATCCGGTCGCCGAGCTTGAACGCCTCGTCGAGGTCGTGACTGACGAAGATGATGGTGCGCTTCAGGCTCTTCTGCAGGTCGAGCAGCTCGTCCTGAAGACGCGTGCGGATCAGCGGGTCGAGGGCGGAGAACGGCTCGTCCATCAGCAGGATCGGCGCCCGGGTCGCGAAGGCCCGGGCGAGACCGACCCGCTGCTGCATGCCGCCGGACAGCTCGCCCACCTTGCGCTCCGCCCAGTCGCCGAGGCCGACCAGCGCCAGTTGCTCCGTCACCCGCTCAGCCCGCTCCGCCGCCGCCATCCCGGCCAGTTCGAGGCCGAGGCCGACATTCTCCTGCACCGTGCGCCAGGGCAGCAGGCCGAACTGCTGGAACACCATGGCCACCCGGTTCTGCCGCATCCGGCGCAGGGTGGCGGCATCGCAGGCCGAGACGTTCACCATGCCGGCGCCGTCATTCACCATCACGCTTCCCCGCGCCACCGGGTTCAGGGCGTTCACCGCCCGCAGCAGGGTCGACTTGCCGGAGCCGGATAGCCCCATCAGCACCAGGATCTCGCCCTCGCCGACGGTGATCGAACAGTCGTGGACGCCGAGGATCTGGCCGGTCTCGGCCTGGATCTCGCCGCGCGACCTGCCGGCATCCATCAACGGCAAGGCAGCGTCGGGCCTGTCGCCGAAGACGATGGAGACGTTCTGGAAGTCGACCGCGACGCTCATTCCTTCGACACCCGAAGCATGCGGTCGAGCATGATGGCGACGACCACGATGATGAAGCCGCTCTCGAAACCGAGCGAGGTGTTGACCTGGTTCAGCGCCCGCACCACCGGCACGCCGAGGCCGTCGGCACCGACCAGGGCGGCGATCACCACCATCGAAAGCGACAGCATGATGGTCTGGTTCAGACCCGCCATGATCTGCGGGAAGGCGTAAGGCAGTTCCACCTTTAGCAGCTTCTGCGTCGGCGTGGCGCCGAACGCTTCCGCCGCCTCGAGCAGATGGGTCGGGGTGGAGCTCACGCCGAGATGGGTCAGGCGGATGGGGGCCGGGACCACGAAGATCACGGTGGCGATCAGGCCCGGCACCATGCCGATGCCGAAGAACACGATCGCCGGGATCAGGTAGACGAAGGTCGGCAGGGTCTGCATCAGGTCGAGGACCGGCCGCATGACCCGGTAGAGCCGCGGGCGGTGAGCGGCGGCGATGCCGATCGGCACACCGACCCCCATGCACACCACGCAGGCCGACAGCACCAGGGTGAGCGACTCCGTCGTCTCCTCCCAGTAGCCCTGGTTAAGGATGAACAGGAAGCCGAGAACGATGAAGGCGGTGGTCTTCCAGCTGCGCTGCAGGGCGTAGGTCAGGCCCGCGAAGGCGGCGACGACCACCAGCGGATGCGGCCACTGCAGGATCAGCAGGATGGCGTCGATCAGCCATTCCATGGCGTCGGACAGCCCGTCGAAGAACCAGCCGCCATTATCCTGCAGCCAGTCGAACACCGACCCGGCAACGTCGCCGACCGGGATCTTGGTCTCGGTCAACCATTCCATCATTCGCCCCCGCCCGCATCAGAGTTCAGCGGGAGGGACCAGCCGCCCCTCCCGCGCCGTCAGGTCACGCCAACCGGCGCGCTTAGAGGCCGAGCGCCGCCTTCACCGCCGCCTTGGCGTCGCCGCCATCCTTGGTCGTCACGCCGTCGAGCCAGCCCATGACGGTGTCGGGATTGGCCTTCATCCAGGCGATCGCCGCCTCGTCGGGATCGGTGCCGTCATTCAGGATCGCGCCCATGATCTCGTTCTCCATGGCGAGCGAGAACTTGAGGTTCTTCAGAAGCGCGCCGACGTTCTCGCACTCGTCCACGTAACCGGCGCGGGTGTTGGTGTAGACCGTGGCGCCGCCCAGGTTCGGGCCGAAATAGTCGTCGCCGCCGGTCAGGTAGGTCAGCTCGAAATTGGCGTTCATCGGATGCGGCTCCCAGCCGAGGAAGACCACCGGCTCGTCGCGCTTGGTGGCGCGCGCAACCTGGGCCAGCATGCCCTGCTCGGAGCTCTCCTTGACCTCGAAGCCCTTCAGGCCGAAGGCATCCTTCTCGATCATGTCGATGATCAGCCGGTTGCCGTCATTGCCCGGCTCGATGCCGTATATGGTCTCGTCCAGGGCGTCGGCGTGCTTGGCGATGTCGGCGAAATCCTTGATGCCGAGCGCAGCACCGGCGGCGTTGGTGGCAAGCGTGTACTTCGCCCCCTCCAGGTTCTCGCGCACGGTGTCGACGGTCTTGGCCTCGCGGTAGGGCGCGATGTCGCCTTCCATGGTCGGCATCCAGTTGCCGAGGAACACGTCGACATCGCCCTTGGCCATCGACGTATAGGTCACCGGCACGGACAGCACCTTGATGTCGGTCTCGTAGCCGAGCGCCTGCAGCACCTCGGTGGTGGCGGCGGTGGTGGCGGTGATGTCGGTCCAGCCGACATCGGAGAAGGTGACGGTCTCGCAGCTCGCATAGGCGGCGCTGGCGCCGAGGCTGAGGGCCAGCGCGAGCACGGCGGTCTTGGTCTTCATCGTGAATGCTCCCGGTTCTGAGCGATGTCATTGGCCGCACCCGGATCGCGCGCGGCGTGCGGCACCTATCACAACACAGATACCTGCGAGGTCAACCGACGTGGCTGGATGGTCTTGCCGGAGCGGGCAACTAATCCCGCGCGTCGAGCCGGCGGTACCAGAGCAGCGCCGCCTGGGCCCAGCGGCCGAGCGCGCTCGCCACTGGGATCTGCTCGACCTCTAGCTTCGGCAGCCCGAGCGCGTCGGCCGGCTTGCCCTCGGCCCAGTCGGCCAACTCCTTGCCCATGGCGACGCCGATCGCCATGCCCCGGCCGTTATAGGCGATCGGCGTGATGGCGCCGGGACCGATCTCGTGCACCCGTGGCAGCCGGTTCGGCGTCATGGCGATGCGGCCGTTCCAGACGTATTCCAGGCGCCGATCGGTGACCTGCGGGAAGGCGTTGCCGATCCGCTCGGCGATCCAGGGCCGGATGCGGGCGTCCATGTTCAGCGGCAGTGCCAGCGTCGCGCCGGTCACCAGCCGGTTCTCCCGGTCCTTGCGGAACGGGTAGAGGTCGCGCCGGGTGTCGGAGGACGAGACATCGCCCGGCAGCACGCTGGCCGCCACATCATCCGGCATCGGATGGGTGGAGACCTGGTAGTTGATGATCCGCACCAGCGACCGGGCAAGCCGCGGGATCAGCGCGCCGGTATAGGCGTTGGTCGCCACCACCAGGCGCTCCGCCCGCACCGCGCCCTGCGGCGTCGTCACCCGCCAGCCGCCGGTCTCCGGTGCGACGGAGAGCGCCGGTGTGCCGGTGAACACCCGCGCCCCCTGCCCGATCGCCGCCGCCGCCAGCCCCTGGGCCAGGGCCAGCGGGTTCACGTGGCCGCCGCTATGCAGCACCAACGCCCCGTGATAGGCGCGGGTGCCGAGCAGCCGCTCCGTCTCGCCGGCATCGAGCAGCGAGGCGCGGGCCTGGCGCCGGGTCCACTCGTCGTGGCGTCGCTCGACATCCGTCATCCGCGCGGCCCGGTGGGCCGGATGGGCCCAGCCGTTCTGCACGGCGTCGCAGTCGATGGCGTGGCGGCGGATCAGATCGAAGGTGAGCCCAGCGCTGTCCCGCAGGAAGGCGACCAACCGTTCGCCCTGGTCAGCGCCGAGCCGGTCGACCAGCGCGTCGGGGTCGCCGGCACCGAGGGCCGGTATGATGTGGCCGCTGTTCCGCCCGGACCCGCCATAGCCGGCGCGTGCCGCCTCCAGGACGACGGCGGAGATCCCGCGCTCGGCCAAGTGCAGGGCGGCGGACAGGCCGGTGACGCCGCCGCCGACGATCACCACGTCGGCGCGGAGCTCCTCGCGCAGGCTGTCGGTCTCGGGCGGCGGCGGGGCCGTCGCCGCCCAGAGAGAGGGCGCATGGTCAGGCGGTGGGACCACTATTCACCGGGTTGCGGTTTCGGCTGTGCCGGCGGTCCCTGCGTTCGGTTGTCGACAAGTTCGATCAGTCGGCCGAGGACGCCGCGCGGCATGTAGATGATGAACAGCACAAGCATCGCGCCGTAGATCATCACGTCAAGTCCGTGAACGTCATGACCGACCGTCTGGCGCAGGGTCTCGGTCAGCAGCAGCGTGATCACCGCGCCGAAGGTCGGGCCGAGCTGCACGAACATGCCGCCGGCGATCGCGGCGAACACGATCTGCAGCGAGATCGCGATCCCCGAGGTGGTCTCCGGGTTGATGTAGAGCTGGTACTGGCCGTAGACGGCGCCGCCGACCGCCGTCATCGCGGCCGAGATCATGGTGACGATCAGCTTGATCCGGGTCACATGAACGCCGAGCGAGGCGGCCGCGTCCTCCTCCTGGCTGACCGCCTCCATGGCGTAGCGCATCATCGAGCGGTCGACCGCCCGCCACACGATCAGGCCGAGCACCCACACGCCGACGATGATGTAGAACCAGACCACCTTGCTGGAGAACTGCAGCGCCCAGAGCGAGGACGGGTTGTCGGCCGAGATCACGCTGACCGGCGTGACGCCGAGGGAGCCGCCAGTCTGCTCGCGCAGGGCAACGATCAGCAGCCGCGCCACCTCCGACAGAGCCAGGGTGACGAGCGCGAAGTAGTGGCCGGTGATGCGGAAGCGAAAGCAGGGAAAGCCGATCAGAACCCCCACCGCCACCGAAACGACGACGGCGACCGGGATGCCGATCCACGGCGTGATGCCGGCGTGGTTCCACAGCATCGTCACCACGTAGGCGCCGATCCCCATGAACGCGCCGTGGCCGAGCGAGACCAGCCCGAAACGGCCCATCACCGACCAGCCGGTATAGATGAAGCCCCAGAGCAGGATCGAGATCGCGATGTGCAGGATGTAGTCGCTGAACCCCAGCATCGGGAAGCAAAGGATGGCGAGCAGCCCGACCGCCTTGATGACCGTTCCGGTGTTCATGGCCGCCCCCTCAGCTCTTCGATCCGAGAATGCCCTGCGGGCGGATGAACATCATCACGATGAAGAAGGCGAAGGCGATCACGTAACCCCATTCGATCTCGGCGTAGAACCCGCCCAGCGCGATGAACTCCGCGAAGATGAAGGCGGCGATGAACCCGCCGAACATGTTGCCGAGCCCGCCCATGACGCAGACCATGAAGGTGATCGGCCCGAAGGTCAGGCCAACCGCCGGATGGATGTCGTAGAGCAGCACGAGCAGGCAGGCCCCGAGCCCGGCGAGACCGCCGCCCAGCGCCGAGGTCACCAGGTAGATCTTGCGCGGGCTCACCCCCATCATCGGCATGATGTCCCGGTCCTGGCTGATCGCGCGGATCGCGGTGCCGAGATAGGTGCGCTTGAGGAACAGCCAGAGCAAGACCACCGCCACCAGGCTCACGATGAAGGCCAGCAGCCGGGTGATCGGGATGTACATGTCGCCGGCGGTGAGGCTGCCGAAGGAGACGCCGAGATTGCGGAACTCGACCGAGAAGGCCAGCGTCGCGAAGCCCTGCAGGAAGAACAGCACGCCGCCGGTCACCAGCAACTGGTTGATCGGCTCGGTGTGCAGGATCGGGCGGATGATCACCTGGTGCAGGATCGCCCCGAGGATCGCCACCACCAGGATCCCGGCGGCCATGGCGAGCGGCAGCGGCACCCCGTAATCGGTGAAGAGGAAATAGATCGCGTACATGCCGATCATGATCAGCTCGGCGTAGCAGATCCACACCACGTCGATGACACCGAAGATGATGTTCAGTCCGAGCGACAGCAGCGCCAGGACGCCGCCGAACAGCAGGCCCTGGATGAAGGTCTCCCAGAAGAACGGGTCGGTGAGTGGAAACTCCACGGCGTGTCTCCCTTCCCTCAGAGCCCGATATAGGCGCGGCGGACCTCGTCGTTCTCCAGGAGCTCCCGGGACGATCCGCTCATTTTGATCTGGCCGACCTCGAGCAGGTAGGCGCGGTCCACGACCTTCAGGACCTGCTGGATGTTCTGCTCGACGATCAGCACGGTGTAGCCCTCCTGGCGGATGCGCCGGACCAGGTCGAACACCTGCTGGACGATCACCGGGGCGAGGCCGGCCGACGGCTCGTCGAGCAACAGCAGCTTCGGACCGGACATCAGCCCGCGGCCGATGGCGCACATCTGCTGCTCGCCGCCGGACATGGTGCCGGCCAGCTGGTGGCGGCGCTCCTTCATGCGCGGGAACAGCTCGTAGACGAAGTCGAGCCGCTCGCCGAAATGCGCCCGGGCGTCGGCGATGAAGCCACCCATCTTCAGGTTCTCCTCGACGGTCAGTTTGGGAAACAGCCGCCGGTGTTCCGGCACATGGGCGATGCCCATCTCGATGATCCGGTGGGCGGCGACGTCGTTCAGCGACGCGCCCTCCATGGAGATGTCGCCGCCGTTCAGGTCGATCACCTTGGAGATGACCCGCAGTAGCGAGGTCTTGCCGGCGCCGTTCGGGCCGATCACCGCCACCGCCTCGCCGGCCCGGACCTCCAGGCTGACGTCGAACAGCGCCTGAAAGGTGCCGTAGCCGGCGGACACGTTCTTCAGTTCCAGCATGCCGACCCCCTCACGCATCCGCCGCGGCGCCGGTGCGGCCGGCGACCTGGGTCTGAATGGATTCCGCGTCGCTGCCGAGATAGACCTCGACCACCTTTGGATCGTGGGCGACCTCCTGCGGCAGACCGGCGGCGATGATCTCGCCGTGATCGAGGACGATGCAGCGGTCAACCACCCGCATCAGCACGCCCATGATGTGCTCGACCCAGATGATGGTGATGCCGCGCTGCTCGCGGATGTGGCTCAGCATGTCGGCCGCCTGCTCCATCTCCTTCTCATCCAGGCCGCCGAGGCTCTCATCGGCGAGCAGCAGGCGCGGCTGGGTGGCGAGGGCGCGGGCGAGTTCGAGCTTCTTGAGGCCGGCGGCGCCGAGACCGTCGACCCGCGCGCGGTCATCGACCGGCAATTGGGTCAGCGCCAGCGCATCCTCGGCGCGGCGCCAGGCCTCGTCCCGGCTGATCGATCCGTCGGCACCGAAGTACGCGGCCAGCGCGACGTTCTCCAGGATGGTGAGTTTGCGGAACGGCCGCGGGATCTGATAGGTCCGCGCCACCCCCTTGTGGCAGACCTGCGTTGGCGCCAGCCCGGTGATGTCGCGCCCCTCCAGGGTGACCGTGCCGGCCGTCGGCTGCAGCGCGCCGGCGATCAGGTTGAACGTCGTGCTCTTGCCCGAGCCATTGGGGCCGATCAGGCCGAGGATCTCGCCCTCGTCCAGGTCGAAGGCGACCTCGCTCACGGCGGTGAAGCCGCCGAACTTCTTGGTCAGGCCGCGGACCTGCAGCATCTCTCCCATCGCCGAACCTTCTCCTGACGCCGGGCCCGAGCGGGCGGCGGGCGGTGACTGGGTGCGGAGGGCGCCGCCCGCCGACGCCACGAAGCGTCGATGGGAAAGCGCCCTCCGACTTGGGTGGGTCGGGCGATTACCGCGCGTAGGTGTGGCCGTCAGGCAGCGGCAGCACCGGATCCAGGGTCTGGATCGCGGTCGGCCAGACGATCTTCGTCTGGGCGTCCACATACTGCATGACCACCGGCGAGGAGCGCTCGTTCTGGCCGGCCATCTCGTGACCCGGTGGGAAGAACTTCACGCCGTAGCCCTGGATCGTGCCGCCGACCGGGATGTCGGTCTCCAGCGCCGCGGCGCGCAGGGCGTCCGGGCTGTAGCCGCCATGGTCCCTGATGGCGCGGGGCAGGACATCCGTGAAGAAGATCCAGGTCTGATTGAAGCCCATGGAGGTGTGCGGCGGCACTTCCGTCGCGCCGGTCTTCTCCTTGTAGCGCTTGATCATCTCGGCCGTCAGGTCGCCGAGACCTTCGTCCAGAGTCGCCGGGTCGAGCAGCTGAGCCGCCACCGGATCGACGTTGAAGATGTAATTGGCGTCGGCGCCAAAGGCCTCGTCCAGCTTGTCGATCTGGCCGTAGCCGGCGCCGTGGCCGATCAGCGCCCGCCACCTCAGGCCCTGCTCCTTGGCCTGGCGCAGGAACAGCGTGATGTCCGGATTGTAGCCGGTGTGCAGGATCACATCGGCCCGGGCGCGGCGCAGCTTGGTGACCAGCGAGGAGAGGTCGGGCGCGGTCGCGGCGTAGCCCTCGTTGAGGACCACGTCCATGCCGTACTCCTTGCAGGTCGCCTCGTTACCCGAGGCGACGCCGGAACCGTAGGGGCCGTCCTCGTGGATGATCGCGACCTTGAGGTCCGACGGCGCGATGCCGAGCTTCGCCTGGCTGTATTCCTGCAGGAAGGTGCAGGAGGCCCAGCCGAACTGGTCCGAGTGCACCTGGCCGCGGAACACGTATTTAAGGTTCTTGCCCTTGAACACCGCCGAGGACACGCAGACATTGGCCCACATGAACTTCTGCTGGGCGTCGACCTTCTGCGCCATCGGCACGCAATGGGCCGAGGAGTACACGCCCATGATCAGGTCGACGTTCTCCTGGTCGATCAGTCGGGTCGCCTCGTTGATCGCCACCTCCGCCTTGGACTGGGCGTCGGCGACCACGGTCTCGATCATGTGGCCCTCGACCCCGCCCTGTTCGTTGATGAGCTCGACGGCGATCTCGGTGCCGACGGCGGCGGCCGTCGACCCGCCGGCCGCGAACGGCCCGGTGAAGTCATAGATCACGCCGATCCGGATCGGATCGGCCGCCTGGACCGCCAGCGGCGCCAGGGTAGCCATGGGCAGGGCGACCGCCGCCGCGCCCAACGCGGACAGCGCCGCCCGGCGGGCGAACTTCGTGGACTTCATGGCACTTCCACCAGCTCTTGAGAGCAATAACCGGCCGGTGAGTCCGGCTCGTTGGTTAGGCGACAAGTGTCGAAACCTGCCGCTTCAAGAGTCAAGATGGTAAACGCGCACGACTTATTCGCGCCCATGAGCCGTCGAATTCGGTCATGATTTACGCAACTTACAGGACCAATTCCAAGGTCGTGCCGTCTGGTCTAGAACGGACGGTGAAACAATCGGGAGGAACCCATGACTGACATTCCGGCGACCATGACGGCGATCGAGATCGAGGGCGATGGCGGCCCGCCGGAGGTGCTGAAGCCGACCACGCGGGACGTGCCCGCGCCGGCCGCCGGCGAGGTCCTGGTCAAGGTCGCCTTCGCCGGCGTCAATCGCCCGGACTGCATTCAGCGCTCGGGCGGCTATCCGCCGCCACCGGGAGCGTCGGACATCCCGGGCCTGGAGATCGCCGGCGACGTGGTGGCGGTCGCCCCCGACGTGACCCGCTGGAAGGTCGGCGACCAGATCTGCGCCCTGGTACCGGGTGGCGGCTATGCCGAGTACTGCACCGCCGCCTCCGACACCTGCTCGCCGATCCCAGCCGGATACAGCCTTGAGGAAGCGGCCGCGGTTCCGGAGAACTACTACACGGTCTGGACCAACGTGTTCGAGCGCGGCCGCCTGCAGAAAGGCGAGACCATCCTGATCCACGGCGGCTCCTCGGGCATCGGCACCACTGCGATCCAGCTCGCCCACCATTTCGGCGCGACCGTATACGCGACCGCCGGCTCGGCGGAGAAGTGCAAGGTCTGCGCCGATCTTGGCGCCGACCGGGCGATCAACTACCGCGAGGAGGACTTCGAGGCGGTCATGAAGGAGGCCGGCGGCGCCGACGTGATCCTCGACATGGTCGGCGGCCCCTACATCCAGAAGAACCTGGACTGCCTGAAGCTCGAGGGCAGGCTCGTGCAGATCGCCTTCCTGCAGCCGCCGGTCGTCGACAGCTTCAACTTCCTGAAGGTCATGACCCAGCGGCTGACCATCACCGGCTCCACCCTGCGGCCCCGCACGGTCGCTCAGAAGGCGGCGATCGCGCGGCAGTTGGAGGAGCATGTCTGGCCGCTGCTCGAGGCCCGGACGGTGAAGCCGATCATGTACAAGACCTTCCCGCTGACCGAGGCGGCGGCGGCCCACGCGCTGATGGAGTCGAGCCAGCATATCGGCAAGATCATGCTGAAGTGCTGAGACGGGCGCGGTCCAGCGCCCCCCTGGATTCCGGATAGGCCTGCCGCCTTCCGGCAAGTCGGTGAAGAGAACTCACCACCCTCACGACGTCCCGGCCATGAGCCTAAACCAGGGGGGAGCGACGGAAAGCCATCACATCGGAAGCATGCCATGCGGGAGGATGCCATGACGGATACGGTCACGCTTGAGCAGCTCAGGGCGGCGGTGAACATGCGGGCCGCCGCCTACGGCCATATCTTCGACGTGTTGAAGGAGCGGTTCGGCACCGAGCAGGCGGTGGAACTGCTGGGCGAGGCGACGAAGCGGCTCGGTGTCAACATGGGCGCGACGTTCGCCGAGTTCGGCCCGGCCGATACCATCGGCCTGTGCGACGCCTTCCTGGCTGGCATCCCGGGCCGCGACGAGCTGTTCGCCCCCGAGGTGATCGAGCGCAGCGAGGACCAAATGGAGGTACAGTTCCACCGCTGCCCGCTGAAGGATTTCTGGGTCGCCGACGGGGGGTCGGAGACCGATGTCGAGCAGCTCTGCCGGGCGGCGGGCCGGATCGACGGCGGGTTGTTCGAGACCGCCGGGTTCGTGTTCAAGGGCAAGACCTGGAAGCCGGGCCAGGACGGGTGCTGTCGCCTGATTGTCGAGCCGGGGACGGCGGGCTAGGGCGTTCGCTCCCGGCCTATGGCGCCGGCGTCAGGTCCACGAGGCAGTCCTCGCCGAGGTCGTGGCGCGTCACCTGGAACCGCCGCGCCCCGTCCATGGTCGCGACCTCCTGCAGCATCACGCCGGGCCGGCCAGAGCCGAGGATCGTCGGCGCCACCAGCAGGTGCAGGCGGTCCAGGCAACCCGCCGCCAGGAACCGCGACACGGTGACCGCCCCACCCTCGACCAGCACTACGTCGAGCCCGATCGCCGCGAGGCTCTCCAGCAAGTTCGCCGGGGCGACGATCCTGTCATCCCCCGGCGTCACCGCGAGATCTTTCCCGGTGACCAGGGTCGGCGCGGCGCCGTCGCAGAACAGTTTCCGCTCCCCGGGCAACGCCTGCCGGCCGGCGATGACCACCCGGGTCGGGTTGTCGCCGGCGCAGCGCCGGACCGTGAGCGCCGGGTCGTCGTCGCGCAGCGTGCCGGCGCCGATGACGACCGCGTCCGCCAGGGCCCGTAGGCGATGCAGATGGTCCAGCGCCTCCGGACCGTTCACGTAATGCGAATGGCCGCAGGCGGTGGCGATCCGGCCGTCCAGGGTCTGGCCCAGTTGGCCGACGACCACCGGGCCGCGGGCCGCCATCTCGACCAAGTCCAGCAGGGCGTCCTGGGCCGGGACCTGCTCCTCGGCCGCGCGCAGGGCCGCGATCTCCGCCATCAGGGGGGCGACATCGCCGCCGAGCCGCCGCACATCGCGGGCGCGGACCATCGCGTCTCGGACCCGCGTCCAGGGATCGCTCACGCCAGCCCCTCGAATGCCGCCAGGTCACGCAGCGCCCCCGCGAGGCTGCCGGCCATGGCGTCGACGATCCGCCGCCCCAGTTCCGCCGTCGCCGACGCGGCGTCGCCGGTGACGCCCTCCGGGTTCAGGTCCTGCGCCATCCAGGCGAGGCCGGTCCGCCCCTCCCCCTCCAGGACCGCGAACTGCTTCTCCCAGCTCTCGGCGGCCGACGGGAAATCGGCGAGCGCGTCGCGGCGCACCAGGTCCGGGGCGATGGCGAGCATCATCGAGGTTTCGAGCAGCCCGCCGTGCAGGCCGTAGCGCGCTTCCCGCGCGCCGAGATCGACGGCGTCCCCCAGCAGCCGGAAGGTGGTCGCGCGCATGACGGTCATCCCGTACTCGACCCGCAGGCGCGTGGCGACCACGTCGACCAGGCCGGTCTGGCCGCCATGGCCGTTCAGGATCGCCATCTTGCGTACGCCGGCCCGCGCCACCGATGCGCCGATCGCCGTCCAGCCGGCGATCACCGTCTCGGCCTCGACCGACAGGGTTCCCGGGAAGGCCCGGTGCTCCGGGCTCAGGCCGACACGTTGGGTCGGCAGGCGCAGGATCGTGGTTCCGTCGGACACCTTCGCGCCGGCCGCCGCCACCACGGCATCGGTCAGGATCGCGTCGGTGCCAAGCGGAAGATGCGGGCCGTGCTGCTCCACCGCCGCGACCGGCAGCAGGGCCACCGCCGTTTGCGGCACGCCGGCCGCCAGATCAGCCGCCGTCAGGTGTTCCCAATCCACCCAGGGAGTCGTGTGCCAGTCCATGGCGGCAGCGAACGCGAGACGCCGGCCGCCGTCAACTCTCCGGCCGCAGCGGCACCGGCGCGCGGTTGGTCAGGACCGGCGCGACCGGCCCGCCGCCGGCCAACACGCCGGTCACATCGACACGGTCGTCCGGCGCCTGCGCGGCGGCGATCTCGGCGGGCGTGTCATACTCCTCCGGGATGGCGCAGAACCGCCAGCGCTGCAGCACACGCCCCAGGGCCGGCGACGCCGACGCGACCGCGAACGGCACGGCGAGGATCCAGGCGAGGAACAGTGGCGCCGACCAAGGCAGCATGCTCGGCGCGTACTGAGCGAGCCCCCCGACCATCACGAAACCGATGAGCGTCTGCGGCCATAGGGTCATGGCCGCCTGGCCCCACCGCACCTCGCGCGGGTCGCGCATCTGGGCGTTCCAGGTGATCCGCTTGCCGAGGAACAGACCGGCGATGAAGATCGACTGGGCGACCGCCATGACCGGCGCGATGAACATGCCGAACACCAGCTCGACCAGCGATCCGGCGAGAACCCGGCCGCCGCCGCCATAGCGCCGGCGCTTGGCCGTCGACAGCAGGATATCGACAACCCCCATGATCTTCGGCGCGAAGGTCAGGGTTATCATGGTCGCGAACAGGGCCACGCCCTCGTTCCACTGCACCGCCGACCACAGGGCGGCGGAGAATGCGAGCCCGCTCGCCGGATCGACCCCGGAAGCCACCAGCCGGGACAAGCCAAGGGCGATGAAGGCGAGCCACATGGGCGCCGACGCGTACATCAGGATCGCCAGCGCAAGCT
>JGI12316J15310_10000166_pt93 | contig 13826 bp, 10 predicted proteins | sample MarCyaLeptolynsp_FD_15310 | JGI IMG/M metagenome (IMG submission 15310)
GCCGACAAGACGGTGGGCCTGTTCGCCACTTACGCGACGCTGGCGGCGCTCTACCACAAGCAGAAGACCGGCGAAGGCCAGTTCGTCTCTGTGCCGATGCTGGAGAGTTTCACCTTCTTCAACATGGTCGAGAATCTGTATGGCGAGACCTTCCCGCCCGGCAATGGCAAGCTCGCCTATTCGCGCTCGATCAATGCCAATCGCAAGCCTTACAAGACTAAGGATGGTTATATCGGTCTGGTGCCCTATTCCGATCAGCAATGGGAACAATTCTTCAAGATGGGCGGCAAGGACGGCGTGTTCGAGGATCCGCGTTTCTCGACCTATTCCGCGCGAACGGAGAATATCACCGAGCTCTATGCGATCATTGGCGAAGTGGCGCTGCTCAAGACCACGGATGAGTGGCTGGCATTGCTGGACGAGGCAAATATCCCGGCCATGAAATATAATGAGATGGGCGACGTGTTGACCGACCCGCATCTCACCGCGGTTGATTTCTTCGAGCTCCGCGAGCATCCGGAGGCTGGCACTTACCGCGCGATGAAGCACCCCGTGGAGTTCAGCGCCACGCCGGCCGATATCGCGCTGGAGCCACCGCGGCTGGGCGCAGATACAGAAACGGTGCTGGCGAGCCTGGGGCTTTAGATCCAATTTCGCTGGAAGCAGGGACCCCACGTCCCTCATCCTGAGCGAAGTTGAAGGATGTGGTGCATTATAGCGCCGCCCTCGTCCTTCGACTTCGCTCAGGATGAGGGCTGGTTCAGTCCTTGAAAAAGGGGCTCTGAAATTTCAGAGCCCCCTTCCCTCAATCATTGCCGAGCTTGTGGGTCCGCAGCTCTTTCTTGTTGAGCTGATGCTTGGCGATGATGCGCCAGGCAATGCCGTCGTCTGAACTGCCCTTGGCCACGGCCTCGACCAGATCACGCCCCTGAAGGCGCTGCCCAAAGCGGTCAGTTGGCGCGTGATCGGTATCGATCTGGAACCAGCAGCCTTTGAGCTTCACCAGAAACCGCGTCTCGGTCAGTACACGGAGATTGTGGTCAAACCGCCAGCCTTGCGCGCGGCGCTTGCGATCTTCGCGAAGCTTGCCGCGAAAATCCTTGACGCCGAGCTTGCGGCACAGCTTGTCGGTCCGCTTGATGAGACCATCCTTCGGATCGACATAGAGCTTGGCCCACCAGAACTCAGGCGGCTGTGGTCCGCCCCAATGCCGGGTCGCCATGAAGCCGCCATCGCGATCAACAGAGACATTGATCAGGATGAAGTCGCTGAGATGGTCACGCACATGCTGTTTCACCGTGCTGCTCGTATCGAGATGCTCGCTGATTTCGCTATAGACCTTGTCCCAGGGACGACCGACCTGCTTCATGAGATAGCGCTTGAGCGGCGCCAGATTCTCGTTCAGGCATTTGGTATAGCCGTTCTGCTCCAGCGCCTGGCGACGACCTGTGGCGCGTTTGCGGCCTGGAAGTTTGTCATGGCGCAGCTTGGCTTTCGGCGCATGCCGACTGCCCCAGCGCGGACGCTCGACAATGACTTTAAACATATCCTCACGCATGAGATGCTCCTGCCAGCCTTTCCGGCTGAATTGATAGAAATGGGTCGCGCAGATGCGCGTGCGATGAGCTGCGTCTGCAGCCCGTTTGAAATTGGCCCATTGGAAAGGGTCCTGATCCTAAGAGTTAGAAACGGGGTGAATTGAGTTTGCGAATATCATCTGCATGCACCCCTCCTCTGGTTGATCAGGTTGGCAGAGGAGGCGCGTATAGAGCGCGATTGGGGCGAAGGCAAGGCGGGCGCAAAACCACCCTGGATCCGTTTTCATCCAGTCTGGGGCTGCTGCAAACCACGTGATCGCCCTGACTTTTCTCACGCCCGCTCTTCTGGCATAAGCCCGCGCATGTCGAATATTCGTGTCACCGCCCTGTACAAGTTCGTCGCCTTTGACGATCCCGAAGCCCTGCGTCAGCCGCTGCTTGACCGGCTGAGCGAGCTGGGCATCAAGGGCACCATCCTGCTCGCCACCGAAGGCGTGAACGGCACGATTGCCGGGACGCCAGAGGCCATGGACGCGGCGCTGGAGGCGATCTGCGCCCTGCCCGGCTGCGAGACGCTGGAGTGGAAGGACAGTCACGCCGAGGCAATGCCGTTCCTGCGGCTCAAAGTGCGCCTGAAGAACGAGATCGTCACCATGGGCGTACCGGGGACTGACCCGACCTGTCTTGTCGGTGCCTATGTGAAGCCGGAAGACTGGAACGCCCTGATCAGCGACCCGGACACGGTGGTGATTGATACGCGCAATGATTACGAAGTCGCGCTCGGCACGTTCCAGGGCGCGATCGACCCGGAAACAGAGAGCTTTCGAGAGTTCCCGGAATGGTTCGAAAAATTCCGCGCAGACCTCGCCGCACAAGGCCGCACGCCGAAGATAGCGATGTTCTGTACTGGCGGTATTCGCTGCGAGAAGTCGACCTCCTACGTCAAATCTCTCGGCATTGAGGATGTGTTTCACCTCCAGGGCGGTATCCTGAAATATCTCGAAACCGTGCCGCAAACGGAGAGCCTGTGGGAAGGCGAGTGCTTTGTCTTCGACGAACGCGTCAGCGTCGGCCATGGCCTGGAAGTGGGCGATTATCAGCTCTGCCATGCCTGCCGTCATCCGGTCAGCGCTGAAGATCGGCTGAGCGAGCAGTTCGAGCTTGGCGTTTCCTGTCCGCGCTGCCACGGCACGTTTACAGACGAAAAGATGGCCGCCTTGCGCGAACGTCAGAAACAGGTTCGGCTCGCCAAAGCCCGCGGCGAGACCCATATTGGGGATGACGTCATCATGACGCCGAGAAAGAAAGTCCCTGCGTGAGCGACCCGCGCCCTATTCTCTATTCCTTCCGCCGCTGCCCCTATGCGATGCGCGCCCGCATGGCGATCGCCCGCGCGGGCATCGAATGCCGACTGCGCGAAGTCGTGCTGCGCGACAAGCCGGCCGAAATGCTGGAGGCCTCCCCCAAAGGCACAGTGCCGGTGATTGTCGAGACCGATGGCACGATCATCGATGAAAGTCTGGACGTCATGGCCTGGGCGCTGAACCGCAATGATGCCGGTGACTGGCTTCGTCCCGAGCAAGGCAGCCGCGCCGAGATGGATGCGCTGATCGCCGAATGTGACGGCCCCTTCAAGCACGCGCTCGACCGTTACAAATATCCAAACCGCTATGAGGATGAAGGCGTAAACTGCGATGAGCAACGCGCGCTTGGGCTGCGGTTCCTGGAACGATTGAACGCCCAGCTCGACCAACGCGCAAACCTGTTCGGCGACCGCGTCAGCTATGCCGATATCGCCATATTTCCGTTCATTCGCCAGTTCGCGAATACGGACCGAACCTGGTTCGACGCACTGGACCTGCCCCGCGTCCAAGCCTGGCTCGAGACGCAACTGGAGAGCGACCTGTTCAAGTCTGTGATGCCCAAATATGCGCAATGGAAGACCGGCGATGAGGAGCCTGTATTTCCAGCCCATCCAGACGGTGTCTGATTGTGTTGTGTATTAGTGCCTCGCCTGGCGAGAGACTTTAGGTCGGGTAGAGTTCGACCAACTGAACGCGGCCTCCACAAAGATTTTTCCAAGAATGTAGCTTCCCGCTAAGATCACGCCTTTGATCGTGCCGGAAATCTTCGACACACCGATGCGGCGACGATAGGACACCGGAACTTCCACGCATCGCAATTTTCTCTTCAGCGCGCGCACTTGCATCTCGACCGTCCAGCCATAGGTCGGCGCTTGCATGTTCAGGCTCAGATATGCCGAGCGGCGGATCGCACGAAACGGGCCAAGATCTGTGAATCTCCCGCCCCAGAACAGCCTCATTAAGCGCGTGGCGAGGCCATTGCCGAACCGTTGAACCGGGGTCAGAGCGCCCTGCTCACATGGCCCGAGGGCGCGCGAACCAATAACCAGATCGGCACGCCCGGATGTGATCGGTTCTATCAGCGCCGCCAGGTCATCAGGATCGTCTGCCGCGTCACCGTCCATGAAGATCAGGAGGTCTGCCTGTTCCGCGGCCGCAATGCCAGCAAGGCAGGCGCGCCCATAGCCCGGGCGCGCGACGTGGATCGTGTCAGCGCCTGCCGCAGCTGCGACCTCAGCGGTTCGATCGGTCGATCCATTGTCTACGACGATCACACGATCGACCTTGTCGCGCACGCTGGCGACGACGCCGCCGATTGCGGCTTCCTCATCCAAGGCTGGGATGATGATGACGGAACGCATCGTCAGTCCTCCGTTTCAGGGCCGGCAAGATCAACACGACAAGCGGAAGGCCGAACGCGACGGGCACAATGCCCCACTGGTACAGTGCAGATCCGTCCCCCAGATAGAATCGCAGCCAGTAGAGCGGCGCCAGCGCGACAAGGCCGAGCAGGCCGGGGTGCGGACGGATGGACAGGAGCGGCGCGAGCCAGATCAGATACCAGGGATATCCGGTCGGTGAGAGAAAGATCAGCGCCGCGATAATGGCCGTGACCAGCGCCGGCAATGCATCTGGTCGGTCCGCTCGAGACAAAGCCAGCCAGCCGGTCAGCGCGATGATCACGCCTGCCACAACCAAGCGAGCCGACTGCCCGGGATCAGCAAGTGACACCAGCACGACATCCTCAAGGATCGCGAACAAGAAGGCGTGGGTACGCCACTCCGAAGCATAAGCATTCAAACCCGCCTCAGGCCGAACAACGTGGACGAGTTGTGGCCATAGCGCGACCGTGATCACCGCCGCGAACAGTACCGAGCTCAGGATCAGCGCCAGCGGTCGGCGCAAGAGCGGGCGCACAATTAGCGGAAACAGCAATACCGGCCACAGCTTCACCGCTGCCGCGCCCGCCAGGGCCACCGAAGCCCATTGGATCTGTTTTCGCGTCGCCAGCAGCAGCGCCGCCAACAGGAATGGCAGCAGCAGGAGGTCCATGTGTCCGGCGCCGAACCCGTGCAGGATCACGATCGGGTTCCACCAATAAACACTCGACCAGACCACATCGCGTCGATGCGCCCGCAACAGCAACAATAACAGCCCCATCGTGATCAGATCTGCGGCAAGCAAGACCGCGCGCCATCCGGTCATCCCGAACGGGTCGATTAGATAAGCGACCGCAAACGCGGCTTGCGCCAAAGGCGGGTAGATGGTCGAGACATAAGGGTAGTTTATCCGGCTATGCGGAACGGGATTGTCGGCCGCAATCTCCTGCAGGCGCGCCAAGTCGCCGCTGATCGGCGCACTGGGGGGCGCCAAGGGACCCGTATTAGCGGCGGCCTCCGCCGGGGCGTGGGCATAAGGATCCAATCCGTTCGCCGTCACCGCGCCGTCCCAGAGATAACGATAGCTATCATCCTCCAGCACCGGCAAAGAGAAGAACATGGCCCCGCGCATGATCAGGCCGATCAACAGGATGAAAAGAACGGCAGATCGCGCCCCTTGCCGTCGACGCAGAATAAACGGCAATGCCGCCCACACACCGGACGCGATCAGCGCGACAATGACATACAGCGCGAATGGCGTCTCAGAGAGCGCGGCGCCATAAGGAAATCCGTAGGACAGCGCGGCCAGCCCGACGGTCAGCACCGCCAGGCTCACGCCTATGCCAAAGATCGAACCGGCACCCTTCATTGGCGCGCACTATGAGCCGAAACCACCGGTGGGTCGCGACCCGGATGACGAGAACCCGGTATTCGCCTGACGGGTCCGATACTGCTCGAAATCCGTCGACAGGTTGCGCCGATCGAGCTTGCCATCTGTCATGACCAGAGGCTGTTGTTCCGGCTTGGCAAACCCGGCCAGATGCGCGCGCAAAGCCTGCTCATCACCGGCAAATGCGAGCGAAAGATACCAATCAAAATAGGTGCTCAATCGGACCGTATTGTTGCGAACCCGGAGATTGCGCGGCTCGTTATTGAACAGGCGCCCTGCCTCGGCAAGTTCGGCCTCGATGTTCGCCCCGGTGAACGGTTGGCGCGGCAAAGTCGGGCCGCCTTTCATGCCTTGGTACAAGCCATAGATAATGTTCGGGTCATCCCAGCCGGCGAACAGAATGTTCTGCTCGATATCCTGCAGCGATAGCGCGGTTCCGGAGACCGTGATGCGCGTTTCGGTCCAGAACCTTCCGGGCGCTGACGGTGTTCCGCGTTTCTTCTTGAACCCGCGGACGCGGCCCTGCTCTGCCAGGCCCTGGACAAGCAGAATGTTGCGCGTGTTCAGCCAGAAAGCGAGCTGCTCATCGCGATTGAGACGTTCGACCGGAATCCCGCTCAGATAGTCGACATATTGCGCGAAGAATGGAAGCGCACTGTCATGCGCGACATCATAGGCGATCAGCGTCCGGCCATTCTCCGGCACCGACAGGGCGCTGATAATCTCTTCATAGGGCGCCGTTTCGACCACCAGCTGGCTGTCTGCGTCATACGTGATGAACGATGCGGGCGCGTCGGCCTGCGCCATGGCGGGCGCGGCGAAGCCAAGTGCTGATACGGCGAGGGCTGCAAACAGCCATTGCGGCGGGCGTGTATGGGGCATGATAGGTCCGGTCCTGCTTGATATTGTGAGGTCGAAGAGGCGCGGGAAGCCCCTTTCGCCGGCATCATGGCGAAGGCATCCTTCACTTGGAATTCAAGCCCGGTCACGATGAAGTCATCGCCGCAAGTGAGTGACCGACAGCCCCTCGCCACGAGGTTGAAATTCAAGCATTTCACGCGCGGAATCAGGGATTTACCATAGATTAGAGACACCCTGACAATGAATCTGAGCTGCTGAGCCAATGATGCTCGCCGCACTCTGAGGCAAGTTCGCCGCGAACGGGCCTGCGCCTTCGTGCGGGCCATTGAGCAATGGGCGGATCATGAATCGTTTCTACAGCACGCTTAGCTGGCTCCTGCGCGGAGTCTTGGTTTGGATATTGGCAGGCGCAGCGCTCAGCGGCGCGGCGCAAGCGCAGGGCGATACGTCGCCGACCATCGCGGTCACCTCGTCCGCTGACAAGGTGGTGATCGGTCAATCGGCGACGATAACCTTCACGCTGGATCAGGCGTCCTCTGATTTTGTCCAATCGGATGTCACGCTGCTCGCGTCAGACGGCACTACAGGCGGCACGCTCAGCAATTGGCAAGGCAGTGGGCAGAGCTATTCGGTCGTGTTCACGCCCAAGGCAGATTTTGAAGGCTCTGTCGACGTCTCCGTCGCGTCTGGTGCGTTCACCAATGCAGGAGGCCTCGCAAATGCCGATGGCGGTGATGTGAACAACTCCGTCACGATTAACGTCGACACGATCGCGCCTACCCTTGACGAAACTGATCAAGATATTCCGTTTCCGACGCTCGTTTCAAAAGGTGTAATTTTCGCACTCCCTATATTCTGGACCGAGACAGTGCACGATTTTGATCCGGCCAATGTTGTAATCACCAACGCAACCGTGTTGGGTTTCGCTGAAGACAACCCTGGCTCGCGATGGCGGATTGCTCTCCGAGCAAATGATAACGGTGACCCCATCCAGGTTTCCATACCGGCCAACGCCGCCTATGACGCTCCCAGTAGCGAGCCTCGAAATGCAATTGCGGCAATCAACAAAACCATATTGGTCGACGCGATAGTCGCTGACCTCGTCGAAATCACGCCCGTCGACAGCCCGACGCGAGACACGACGCCCACCGTGATCGTGCAAGCAAGCGAGCCGGTCACGCTCACCTATTCAGGAACTTGTAGCGGCGATCTCAGCTCCATATCCAGCGCGAACGTAGACACCGCGTTGACCCTGAGCTTGGCAAGTGGTGCGGAGTTTACTGACGGCACTTACACCTGTCAGATTAGGTTCAATGACGCTCTATCCCCAGCCGGTGACCCTGATTCACTGTTCCTGACGCCGTTCACCATCGATACCACACCCGCGACGCTCGTATCCGTGACACCAAGCAAGTCGAATTTCGCGGAAGGTGACACGCTGACCCTATCGGTCAAATTTTCCGAAGAGATGGATACCGCATCGACACCGACTCTATCTTTCAGTCCGGACGTTTCTGCCTCGCTGGTCACCGCAATTTCCAGCGGCTGGTCATCGAGCAGTGATGCCGACAATGATACCTATACGATTGAATACACAGTCGGCTCGGTCGCCCAGAATCAGACGGATATTGACGTCATCGTCGGCGCGGGCCTCGCTGATGCGGCGGGCAATGTGACGGTCGAACAAACTGATGACGCTGTGTTCAATCTGTTCACGGCGGCCGCGGCCGACCCGGAAATCACGGTCTCCAACGCATCCGGAACCGAGTTGACCACCAACGGCACGGATTCGATCGGTGACTTCATATCGGGGCTGCCGCAATCCACAACCTATACGATTGAGAATGAGGGCGCGCTGCCGCTCACCATCTCAAGTTTCGCGAGTTCATCTCTGGACAATGTATCGGACATGGTGCTGTCGCAGACGGGTCCGGTAACACTTCAGGGCGGGCAATCCATGACATTGACGGTGACGTTTACACCGGTGAACGCAGGCGATTTTGGGTTCGACATCTCAATCGCCCACAACGATGCCGACGATAATGAAAACCCATTTGTCATCATGGCTAACGGCACGGCAGCTGATGATGTTACGCCGCCCACGCTCGCAATCTCTTCAGATCGGTCTCAATTGGCGATCGGGCAGACGGCGCTCCTGACGTTCACGCTGAGCGAGGACTCTGAGGATTTTGATCAGAACAGCATCACCTACAGCAACGGGTCGCTCAGCAATTTTACCGGCAGTGGTACGACCTATACGGCCGAATTCACGCCGAGTTCGAACACCGAGGCCGATGCCGAGATCAAAGTCCTGGCGAGCGTGTTCACCGATCTCTCCAATAATGACAATCTGGCAAGCGATCCTCTAGTGATTAATGTCGATACGATACGCCCCACTGTAAGTATTTCAGATGTCCCACTCAGAACGAATGGAGGCCCATTCACCGCCACGTTCACCTGGAGTGAAACCGTCACTGATTTCACGGACGCATCCATAGTTGTTCCAAATGGACAGGTATCCGACTTTCGCGAAGTACAGGCCGGAAGAGTTTACACCGCGCTGATAAGCCCGGATGGTACCGACAATGTCCGCATTCACATTTGGGATCTCGGTTCCTACTGGACCTCGGCAAGCAAGGCTGCGGCCTACGATCTCGCCGGCAACTCCAATCCGTACACTTCCGCACTGGCGCAACTTGTAACAGACCAATTCCCCGAAATCGAAGTATCCTCTTCGATAAGCGGCGCGCTCACGGACGGAGACACGGACGATCAATCCAGCCCCGCCCTCAATGCCGACACGACAGTGACCTACACGGTCAGCAGCGCCGATGCGAGCAGCACCGTGGCTCTGGCAGTGTCGTCGATCAGCGTCACCAACGCGAACAACCTGAATGGCACACCCGTCATTTCCGAGCCATATTTTCTGGTCGCAGGCGGGAGAAGCCAAACCTTCGACGTCACTTACAATCCATCCGCAGTGGACTTCAGCTTCGATCTTGTGATCAATAATAATGATGCGGATGAGAACCCGTTCACGATCAAAGTGACCGATACGTCTGTCGACGATGTGACGCCGCCACAAGTGGTGGCGCTGACGCCCAATCCGGCCATTGTCGGACCAACAGGCGAGTTCGAACTCGCGGTCACGTTCTCGGAAACCATGAACACAACGACAGCGGCAGACCTGGTTTTCGACACCGACGTGTCCGACATTCTGATCGCACAAGGCGCCGGCCAGTGGTCAACCACCTCCGCCACCAATGACACCTACACAGTGACCTATGATATTGCCGACCAGCGCATGAATATTGCCGATATTGGCGTCAGTTTCGACGCGACATTCGAAGATGCGTTCGGGAACGCGCTGATCAATGCCTATAGTCAGACCGCTGTGTTTGACATCGTGCAGGACGACATTCCTCCCACCATCGCGCTCAGCACCGACAAGACCGCTTTGAGTTCGGGTGAAACCGCCACCATCACTTTCACGATGAGCGAACCCGTGACCGGATTCGAGCTCAGCGATGTGGCCGTCAGCGGCGGTAGCCTCAGCGAATTCCAGGGCGACGGCGCGCTCTATTCAGCGCTGTTCACGCCGGACCATGGCAGCACCACAGATGGCGACGTCTCAGTGGCTTCCAACGCGTTCATCGATTTGCTCGGCAATGCCAACCAGGACGGTGATGATGCAGATAATGCGCTGACTATCGCCATCGACACGCTCCTGCCGGGGCTGACCGAAGTGACCGCCATTCCAACGCCGCACAATGACGCGACGCCAGACTATACGTTCGCCGCAACTTCGCCTGGCGACATCACCTATGGCGGCCCGTGTACCAGCGCCGATGACACAACCGCGACGACCGGCGACAACACCGTCACGTTCGACACGCTGAGCGATGGCACATACGAGACCTGTACGCTCACCGTCACCGACAGTTTCGGCAACACATCCGCGGCGCTGAGCGTATCCGCGTTCACCGTGGACACGGTCGCACCGACGGTTCTTTCCATCTCCACGGAACCAGACGCGGCCAATGACGTCATCATCGCCACGATCACATTCAGCGAACCGGTCACGGGCTTCGACTCTGATGGCGATTTCACCCTCACAAACGGTACCGCCACCCCGCCAAGTGAGGCGGAACCGAATGATGGCACCACCTTCACGCTCACACTGACCCCGGATGCAAATGTGGTCAGCGCGATGGAGTTACAGATCATTGCTGGCGCCGCCACCGATGCGGCCGGGAATCAGAACGTGGCCTCAGACGTGACCGCGATTAGCGCTGACATTCTCGCGCCCACTGTGACCCTGTCGGCCGACCAGACCGAGCTGGGTATGGATGAGACCGCTTTGATCCGTTTCACGCTGAGCGAGGCGTCGACCACGTTCGCGCTGGAGGATGTCACCGTTTCAGGCGGCACGCTCAGCGAGTTTGCCGGCAGCGGCAGCCTCTACACGGCCCTGTTCACCCCGGCCTTTGGTCAGGTCACTGAGGCCGGCACTGGCATGCTCTATGTCGCCGCCGACGGATTTGAAGATGCCAGCGGCAATGCCAATCTCGCCTCGGATATTCTCGAGATCGACTTTAGCGGTGCCATCATTGAGCGCACCTCGCACATCATCAATAATTTCATCGCCCGCCGGGCCGATCAGATCACGGCCAGTGAACCTGATCTCAGCACCCGCCTCAATCGGGCCCGGGCCAGCGCCGAAACAGCCGGCAACTGGTCCGGCGGCGGCGATGGCCGCAGCCAGAACCAGATGTCCTTCACCACCAGTCTGGCCCAGATCCGGGCCTGGCAGCAGCGCGACAAGCGGGCCCCGAACATGGAAGATGGCGAAGCCTTGCCCTTTGGCGCGCGCCCCTTCGCTCAGACCCATGGCGACGTCCCGGCCGATATCTGGCTCTCAGGCAGCGTCTCGCGGATTGATAATGAGTTCACGACAAGCGCGCTCGGCCTGCTGCATGGCGGCATCGATTATGCCTTGAACGAGGCGCTTGTGCTCGGCCTGATGGGTCAGCTCGACTGGGTCGATGAGGAAAATGATGCTGAGGCCTATTCCGCCTCCGGTCTCGGCTGGATGGCCGGACCTTATATCGTGGCCGAGCTCAAGGATGACCTGGTCGTCGATGCCCGCATCGCCTGGGGCCAGTCCGACAATGATGTTTCCCCGTTCGACACTTATGAAGACGAGTTCGAGACCGAACGCCTGCTGGTTTCCGGCAAGCTTACCGGCGGGGTGCACCTGTCCAAAGCCAGCCTGCGTCCGCAGCTCGGCCTGATCTATTTCGAGGAAACCCAGCTCGGCTATGATGACAGCAATGGCCTCTATGTGCCGTCGCAGGAAATCTCGCTCGGGCGCCTGACCTTCAGCCCCAACCTGTCGCAGAGCTGGGATCTGGAAGATGGCTCAACCTTCGCCATGAACTGGAACCTGAAAGGGATCTGGGACTTTGACACCGCCGATCTGACCGATGTCGATACCGGTCTGCAAGCCCGCAGCGATGCCGAATTGCGCGCCCGCGCCGAGGCCGGGTTCAATCTCAATCTCGTCAATGGCATGCGGGTCCAGACCAGCGGCTTCTTCGACGGTATCGGGGTCAGAGACTATCGCGCCTATGGCGGCACCGTCACCGTCACCATCCCGCTCGACTGGTAGACCTCGCCGACACGCAAGCGACCCTCAACCCAAAGCAGCCGCGCCAATCGACTTCGGTCTAAGGCGCGGTTGATTTATCATATTGCGCCGAAACATATTCTCCATTAACTGCCGTAATGCGCATTATTGGTTCATCTTATCATTGTTTCACGCATTTCTGTTCTATTTTGTGAACATATTCCGGCCTAAAGGTCCCTTTCCTTTCCGATCTCTTCGTGTCAAAAGCTCGGACGACGAAGACTGAATCGCAGTACTTCGTTCGCCTGACCATCCAGGTCATGTTCACGGACCAGCGAGCACCAGAATAGATGACGAAGAAAACCGCGTTTGAACTTCACGTCCCCGAACCGGAATGCCGCCCTGGCGACTCGCCGGACTTCAGCGACTTCGAGGTTCCTGAAGCCGGCTCGACCAAGCGTCCCCCCACCGACGCAGCGGCCACAGATATCGATTATCTTGCCTATGACATTATTCGCGTCCTGGATGATGAGGGCAATGCGGTCGGCCCCTGGGCGCCTGATCTCGACGAAGATGCCGCGCTCAAAGGTCTGCGCGATATGCTCACCGTTCGGGCGTTTGACGCACGGATGTTGACCGCCCAGCGCCAAGGCAAGACCAGCTTTTACGTCCAGGCTCTTGGCGAAGAGGCGATCGCCTGCGCCTTTCAGGCGGCGCTGCGGCCAGGCGATATGAATTTTCCCACTTATCGCCAGCAAGGCTTGTTGATCAGTTCCGGCTATCCGCTGGAAACCATGATGAACCAGATCTACTCGAATTCAGCAGACCCTCTGAACGGCCGCCAATTGCCGATCATGTATTCTTCCAAGGAATACGGATTCTTCTCGATCTCGGGCAATCTGGGGACTCAATTTGTCCAGGCTGTCGGCTGGGCCATGGCTTCCGCAATCAAGAATGACACAAAGATCGCCGCCGGTTGGATTGGCGACGGCGCAACCGCAGAGTCGGACTTCTATTCGGCCATGGTCTTTGCTTCGACATTCCGCGCACCGGTCGTCCTGAACATCGTCAACAATCAATGGGCGATCTCGACATTCCAGGGCATCGCGCGCGGCCGGTCAGCGACCTTCGCGGCGCGCGGACTAGGCTTTGGCATTCCCTCACTCCGCGTCGATGGAAACGATTATCTGGCGGTCTACGCAGCTGCAAAATGGGCCGTGGAACGGGCCGAACTCGGCCGGGGGCCAACCCTGATCGAACATGTTACATATCGTGCCGGTCCCCACTCCACTTCAGATGACCCTTCCAGCTACCGCCCGAAAGGCGAGTCAGGATCCTGGCCGCTCGGGGATCCGATCGAACGGCTTAAACAGCACGTGATCTCGAAAGGCTGGTGGTCTGAAGAGCGCCACACCCAGGCGGTCGCAGAAATTGAGAGCGAAGTGATCGCCACGCAGAAACGCGCCGAAGCCAATGGCACACTAAATGACGGCCCGCATCCGAGCGCCAAGGATATGTTTGAAGATGTCTACAAGACGCTTCCAAGCCACCTGGTTCGCCAACGCAGAGAGGCAGGTGTCTGATGACTCATATGACCATGATCGAAGCCATTCGCGACGCCCATGATATCTGCATGGAGCGTGACGAAGACGTTGTCGTGTTCGG
>JGI12316J15310_10000157_pt9 | contig 13811 bp, 8 predicted proteins | sample MarCyaLeptolynsp_FD_15310 | JGI IMG/M metagenome (IMG submission 15310)
CTCGTGGCCGGTGGCTTCACCACCGGGCTGTCCACGGTCACTTCGATCGGTGGAAGCTCGTAGACGGCCTGGTCCTGCCCCAAGGTGTCAGTCTGAGCCAGTACTTCATTCTGGGCCTCGGCAGCACCGGCAACGCCCCCAACTCCCCAAGCAAACAGGACCAGAGCCGCCTGCCGCCGCATCCCCTCGTTCAACACCACTACCCCCGCGTGTTATAGTATAACATTGTTGAGGGGACGTTATAACATCCAAAAGGCCTTGCCAATCGGAGTCCACCCCCGCCCCACGCGAAACCTTCGAGCCTGTATCGCTTTGGCAACAGGTGGGGAGAAAGCATGCGGAACGGAGCCGGACGCCTCGATAGGAGGCAGCCGTCTGCTAGGTTGTGCGCACGGCGTCGAACAAGCTTCGCGTACCCCGGGGGCAGTGGCAGTGACTGACGGGTTCAACCGGTTTTCGGCGTTCGTCTTGGGTCTCTTCGGGGCGTTATGGTTGAGCGTCCTGCCGGTACACGCAGCCGAGCGTTTGGCGGAGCCGAAGCCGTTCTTCGGCTGGTGGGAGTTCGGCGGGTATTTCAACACCGACGACACGAGCCGGGGCGAAGTGGTGATCTTTTCGCCTTTGGCGCAGAGCGACCGCTCGCTCCTGTTCCTGGACGCCCGTGGCCAGTTCTTCGAGCACGACACCCAGGAATCCAATCTGGCGTTGGGCTTGCGGCAGATGACGGCCTCGGGCTGGAATCTCGGGGTGTGGAGCAGCTGGGACCACCGCAACACCTCCCACGACATCGGCTTCGACCAGGTCTCGTTCGGGCTGGAAGCGTTGAGCGTGGGCATGGAGTTCCGCGCCAACGGTTATGTCCCGCTCGACGACAGCGCGCTCGTGTCGTCCTCCACCGCCTTCACGCCCGGCGTGCCCTTCGCCGAGCTTTCCGGGAGCGACCTCTTCGTGGTGACCGGCGGCGACGTCACGACGACAAGTTTGCTGTTCGAGCTCGCCTATCACGGCTTCGACGCGGAGGCGGGCATTCTCCTATTCGGCGGCGATCGGGATCCCAACGCGCCGGTATCGGGGCCCCGCCACGAGCTGCGCGCCTATGCCGGCGGGTTCTGGTTCGACAGCAAGGATGCGGAGGAGGAGATCGCCGGCCCCATGGGGCGGCTCGACTACCGTATCGAGGATGTGATCGCCTCCGTTCCCGGTTCTCGTTTCACCATCGAGAGCGAGCTGTCCCACGATGAGGTGCGCGACACGCGGTTTGAGGTTGGAGCACGCTTGCGTATCCCCTTCGGGGTGGGCCGGCCGGCGAAGCTCGCCCGGATCGCCGAGCTCACGGGCCAGCAGCGGCTGATGGTGGAGCGCCTGGAGCGGGACACGGACATCATCACCAACGACCAGACGGAAGTGACAACGACCACGACGCCGCTCACCCGCGAAGGAGCCATCGACGACGCGACCGACGTGGCGCTCGATGCGGTGAGCTTCGCCAGCACCGCCGCGGAGTTGGCCCAAGCGGTGAACCTCGGCGGCAACCGGCTGATCATCGTGCAAGATGGCGGCAGCGTCATCGATGTCTCGGCCACGGAAGGCCAAGCCCTTCAGGCGCGCCAGACGGTGCAAGGCGGCGCCTCGACCATCCTCATCCGCGGCAAGAAGACCGGCGAAGTCGTGCCCTTCACCGCACCCGGTCAAAGGCCCACGATCTTCTCAAGCGATGACAATACGAACACGGGCATTTTCACCGTCAACACCGCGACCCATCTGGCGGGGATGAACCTCCGCGGCATCGGCGGTCAAGGCATCTCCGAACCGGGGAACAGGGGCGTGCGCGGGCTCAACAACCTAAACAATATCGTCATCGAGCAAATGGATATCCGGAACATGGGCGGCAACGCGATCCGCTTCGAGGCCAACAACTCCAATATTCGCATCCTCGATTCGACGCTCGCGAATATTGGCGGGAATATCATCAATTTCGACGACTTTAATTCCGATATCCGTATCGAGCGGGTTGCCTTCTCGCAGAATTTGACCGACGCCATTAAGTTCGACGAGTTCAACGACACAGTTCACGTGCTGGACAACACGTTCACGAACGTGAATCAGGCCATCGACTTCGACGACAACAACTCGAACCTCTGGATCTCGGGCAATACACTGACAAACTTGGACAACCGCGCGATCGAGATCGACGTCGGCAACCGCAATGTGTGGATCACCGACAATACAATGCGGAACACGGTGATCGGCGCCATCTTTGCCGGCTCGCGAAACAGCAACGTGACGATATCCGGCAACAGCATCACGGACGAAACCGCTTTCGGAATCAGCATCCGCGACGACAATGAGAACATCACCATCGCGGATAACGTCCTCAATCGAACCGGCCAAGAGGGCATCAGGATTCAAGACAACAACACGAACGTCACAATTGCGGGAAACATCATCAGCAATACCGGGGACCAAGGCATCTCCTTCAGAGACGGGAATACGGGTGTCTTGATCGCGGGCACGACCATTGCCAATTCAGGCGCTCAGGGCATCCGCTTCGACAACACAAACAGGAACGTCCGTGTTGAGGACGCAACCATCACGGATGCGGGCGGCGACGCCATCTCCTTCGTCAACGACAACGAAAACATCACCATAAGGAACACGAACGTGACCGGCGGCAATGACGCAGTCGCCTTTGAACAGAGAAATACGGGGATTACGATCTCCGACTCCACCTTCACCGGCCAAGGCAGCGACGGTATCAACTTCTCTCGGGACAACGACGACGTCCGCATATCCAATGTGACGATCACAAACCCGCTCAGGGAAGGCATCGATCTTTCGCGCGGGAACACCAACTTCACGATCGAGAACACGTCCATCAGCGGCGGGGCACAAGGCATGCTGGACGGTATCGAGTTGGAGTCGACTGTTGCATCGGCGACTACTGTGACGGTCAACAACGTCACGATCAGCGGCGCGATCGCCAATGCGATTCAGGTCCTCGGCTCCGGCACCGAGCTGGACATCACCAACAGCCAAATCAGCAACACCGTGGGCAATGGCCTGACAATCGGCGACCCCGGAAGCGTAGGGAACGTCGTGACCATGAATACGACCACGTTCAGCGGCACGTTCACGGGAAGCGTGCTGACGCTGGACGGCGCCTCTACGCTCGCCGGCAACGGGAACGTCTTCAACGGCATTGGGACTCTCTGCACGGTGGTCCCCGTCACAGGCACGCCAGCTGGTCAGTTCACCTTCGTGAACCCGCCGGTGACCTGCCCGTGACGCTCGCCTTCGTCTAGGCTTGGCGGCTTAGGCGAAGTCGGACAGTTTGCCGAAATGATCGGCCAGCAGGTAGTAGACCGTCACGCGGTTCTTGGTCCGGTCGTCCTTCATCTTTTCGCCGACCACCGCGATGGCGCCGTCGAGTTCGTCATCGGATTGGGTCAGGCCGAGCTTCTTCTTCATAAAGCTCTCGCGCACGCGCTCCAGCTCCGATTTGTCTGTGAAGGACACAAGCGAAGCATCCCGGCTCTGCAGCGCAATGCCGCAATGCTTGATGATGCCCGCGATCGCCGCGTCGTCTGCATCGCCCGCGTACTTCTTCACGTCTTCGGCCCAATCGGTCATCCGATCCTCCTCGTCGTTGTCACTGGTTGATCGGATTACGTAGGGGCCGAATGTGACAATTCGAACAACCGGGAGCGGGCTCAGAACAGCCAGGTGAGGCGGCCTTTGACGGCGTTATCGATGACGGTGTCGGAGAACTGTCCGGAGTAGGAGACGCCCGCGGCGATGCTGTCGCTCAGCGCGAAGTCGAGACCGGCATCGAGCAGCGCGGAGTCTTGGGCGAGCGGCACGCCGTGGACGGTGAAGCCGGCGCCCGTGGTGGCAAAGGCCAATGCGGCGCTGGGTGTCACGTCGTCGAAGGCATGCAGCCATCGGGCGGAGATATTCGGCACGACCTGCATGGCGCCCCACTGCATGATGGTGGCGGCGCGCAGGCCTAATGTCGTGTAGCCCACGTCTTGATCAGTATCGACCCCGCGCAAGGCCGCCTCCGGTCCGCCGCGCTCGCGGAAGCTATCTGTGTCCACCGACACTAGAGCGATTCCGCCAAAGGGTTCGAGCGCAATGCGGCCCATTTGCGTGGGATAGGCGATCTCGCCAAAGATCTGGCCGGTGTCGGCGTCGTAGCTTGCTTTTTGCCGTTCGAAGAAACCCGGGAAGACCGCGGCGCGGCTCGTCTCAATGTCGCTCCACGCCCAGGTGCCACCACCACGCAGCACGAAGCGGCCAACCATACCGCCCGTATAGGCACCAAGATAATAGCTTTCCACATCGGCCGAACTCAATCGCGCGTCCACGTCGACATTGGAGAAGGAAGCGCCGGTGGCCACCCCTGCGCGCCAGCTTCCGCCGATATCGGCGTCCATGCCCGACATGAAGCCACCGAGGTCGCGCCTGGCCGTCGCCGCGTTGCCATCGCCGTCATAGGTGCCCCAGGCGCCATAGGCGCCCGTCCAAAATGTGAGCGGCTGTCGCATCGGCGCATCGGTCAACGACTTACCGTCAAAGCCCAGCGCCATGGCTTGGCCATCGAGGCTTGCGAGTTGTGGCGAAGCCACCAGCGGGCCGCCGGCAGAAAGTGCTCCGTCGGAGTGACTTGCCTGAATCAGCCGCGTGAGGATCGCTTCGCGGACATAGCGATTGTCATCGGCGAGCACGCCGGCGATCGTCGCGTGGATCTCCCCGGACAACGTATCGAAGGCTTGCAGTGCGCCATATACCGTCTGTCTTATGATGTCGTCGTATAGTGACTTGTCCTCTTCGATGGCGTCGCATGTCTCGCTTTGATTCGGCGTTTCGGCGACATCGCAGGGATCGACGTCGTTGCGCGTCAACCTCAGCACCACGTCATTGCCGGTGCCGCCATCATAGGCAACCGCTGGGATGAGAAAGGCCAGTGTGCTGGTGACGGTGTCAAACGTGCCATTCACCGGATCAACACCATCATTGTCGATGATCACATAGTCCGTCTCGAACTCGTAGTCACCAGGGGCGGCGAGGATGCGGAGCGTGGCACCCGTTAGGTTCACGTTGCCGTTGACGACGACCAGATCGCGTTCGCCGGCCGCGTTCACCTCGACTTCATAGACGGCGCCGGGGTTTAGCGAGAAGGTGCCATTCACCGTCACCGTGCCGAAAGAGTTGCCGGGAGAAAGCGTGCCGCCGTTGTTGACGGTCAGGCTGCCGAATGTGCCGTTGCCCTTCACCGTGCCGCCATTGACGATGAAATCGGCGCTGGTGACACCGTCGAGAGTCCAAATCGCGCTTTCAACCACGAATGTCTCGAAGCTGCGATATTGCTGGGTGTTGAGGCCCGTATCGATCGCACCGAGATCGAAGGCGCCGTCTCCCGTACCGCCGAAGGCCAGCGTGTCGCTGCCAAAACCAGCGAGCACCAGCCCGTTGATCACGCCTGTGGTCTGCAGTTCCAGCCTGTCGTCGCGGTCCAAGGCTTGATCGAACTGAACCGCCCTTCCCGTTCCACCCCCATTCAAGGTGCCGGCGACTGTCAGGTGGGTGCGCCCCAACGCTGTTCGAACGGCGTGATCGGTCCCGCTATTGGTGGTGACCGTACTCGTCTCGCCCACGGTGATCTCGATCAAGACATCGCTGAGGCGGTCAACGTAAATGCCATCACGGTTGTTCGCGACGACGTCGCCATTGGCCGTGATACGAACCACGCCGTCCCCATCGGCCTGGATGTTGATGCCGTCGCGTGACCCGGTCAAAGTCGTACCAACGGCCGTGATCACCTCGACATCGCCATCACCCGTTTGAAAGCCGAAAATTGCATCGCCGCTGGCGCCATTCATTGTCGTCGCGTTGGCGTTGATCGTTGTCGAGCCTGTGCCCGCGTTGGTGAAGGAGATGGCTTCATCGGCGCCCAGGATGTCGCCGGTGCCGGTGATGATGGTAATATCGCCGCTGCCGCCCGTCTTTTGCACAAAGATGCCGTCGTTCAAGCTGGCGTTGAGTAGCCCGGTGCCGGTCGTCACGTTGACATTGCCGTCAACACCGTGGGTCACAAAGACGGCGTTGCCGCCATCGATCGTGCCACCATGCGTTGTTACGAAGAGATCACCGCCGGCGCCGAAGTCCATGACCCCACGGATGGCGCTATCCCCGGCGCCGCTGACATTGCCATAGGTGTTGATTGTCGTCGCACCGCCTCCCACCCGATTTACGGCGCGGACACCAAAACTGACGCCGGTTACCGTGCTGCCAGCCTCGGTTGTCACCTCAAGAGTGGTACCGTTGTTGGTCGCATAGATGCCGCTGCTGTTGACATTGGTCGCCGTGATATTTCCGGCGGTCGTGATGCTCACCGCGCCGCTCCCGGCGTTGGCGGCGCGAAGGCCCGTATCACCGCCGGTCAACGCACCGCCCGTCGACACCGTGATGCTGCCGTCGTTCCCGCCAAGGGCATCGTCTGCTGTGATGACCAGCGCATCGTTTGCGGCGGTAAGGGTCGAATCGTACTCGTCGGTGTAGGACAGAGCCCCATTGCCCGTCATGCTGATGCCGCGGATATTTGGTGTCACGACGGAAAATCCGAGCACTGTGGTGACAGTGGCGTCTTCCAGCGGAATGTTCTGCTGGAGGTCGTTGAATCCGGAGCACGTGTACGTCGGCGGCGTACCCGCGACGCAGTCGGCGTAAGCGCTCCGGCCATAGCCACTCAGAGCGCCAATCACGGTTGCCGACGGCAACAAGAGTCTGCGCGTCAATGTGAGCTTGCCCACGTTCAGACCTTCCCCAGTCTGAAGGGCGCCTGAACCACACGCGAGGCGCGTACTATCGGTGTGCTGACGAAATTCTCTGATTCGGGGTGGGGCAGCCAACTAGGTAATTGTGAATCTTTGTATTTTGCCGCTTGTCTGTGGCTCAAGAGTCACAACGTCAATTGATCGGCTGAGACGTAAAAGAGCGCTGTCTCTGGTAGGCTGCTCCTATTACGTGCGACTTAGAACAGCCAAGTGAAGCGGCCTTTGACCCCCGAGACTTACGAAGCTTGTGCCTCGGCAACGCGCTCCTTGGTGTCCGCGGGCGGCTCCGGGGCGGCGAGCGCCGCGTCGACCGCGTCGCGATAGCCGTAGCGGTCGATAAAGGGCTGCAGACGAGCCGCGACTTGCTTCGTGAGGTCCTTCGGCATCTGATAGGACGACACCTTGTGGTCGGAGCGGTCGGCGAGGAAGGCGCGCATCGGCCCCTCCGCCTCTTCGAAGTTCTCAAGACCGAGCTTCCGGTAGATCGCCCGCATCTGCTCGACCGGGTCGGTCACCAGGTCCTCGTAGCGGATCTCGACCAGATTCTCTTCGGGGATGAGGTGGCGGTCGCGCTCGAACGCCTTGGTAAAGCGCTCGTAGACGTCGAGCACGTAGTCGTCGAGCCACGGCTCGAGATGCGGCGGATTGTGCAGGCCTTGCGTCGAATAGAGCGCGCGCCAGAGCTTCACCGTGGACGGAAAGACCTTCAGCGGGTTGCGCGCGATGAACACCCAGCGCGCGTCGGGAAAGAGCTTGGTCAGCACTTTGAGCCGCGCGGCGTTGGCGGGCGTCTTCATCACCAAGCGCTTTTTGTGTTTCAGCATGAGCCGGCGATAGAACCACATGAAGGCGTCGGCCCAACTCTGCACCTTCTTGTCCGGCAGTCCTTCGAAGTCGATGTACTCGGTCTCGGTCGGGCCGAGGCGCGGCCAGGCCATGGTGTTGTAGGGCGACCCCTCCCCCAGCATGATCATCGCGAACTCTTCTTCCTGCGGACGGTCGAAGCCCACGGGCACATCGTCCTGGGGCCGGCGCTTCGGTAGCAGCACCTTGAAGGCGTGATCGAGCGTGCCTTCGGTCAGCAGGAAGTGATGCGGGAAGAAGCACTCATATGTGGTCGGGTAATCGAGGTTGGGGTCCTCGGAAAAGAGGTCGTGCAGCAGCGTGGTGCCGCTCCGCCAATGGCCGACAACGAAGACCGGTGGCGGATCGAGCGAAATACTCTCCGCCTTCTTCTTGTAGAGCGCTTCGGAAATCCACGTGAGCGGCGTGTTCCACGGCACCCAGATGAACAGCGCCAGCGTGTCGGGAATGCAGTTCAGCGTGAAAGAGAACCGGCCGCGCCAGAAGAGCCGGATGAGCGTCGTGAAGCGCATGCCGAACCAGACATAGAGAAGCCGACCGCCATAGCGCTCGATGGTGAGCCACGGCATTTTCGGCTTTCTGCGCCGTCTGCGCTGCGGCTCGCCGTCGTCTTCGGCCGGCATGAGCTCGTAGTCTGGCAACGCGGAACCTCCGGATTGGGTGGACTGTCGGCGTCCCGCTTAGCCTGAGAGGGCTTAGGTGTCGAGGGCGGCCTTTACCGTGGCGGCGAGTTCCTTCAGATCGAAGGGCTTCTGGAGGAACATAAAGTCCTCCTTCTCGTCCAGATTGCGGCGGAAGGCATCCTCCGCGTAACCGGAGATGAAGATCAGCTTGATGGCGGGGTTCTGCTCGCGCAGGTTCTTCATCAGGGTCGGGCCATCCATCTCGGGCATGACCACGTCGCTGACGACGAGATCGACGTCCCCCTGGTTCTCCTCGAACACCTCCAGCGCCTCCGCACCGGTGGAGGCCTCCAGCACGCGATAGCCGCGCGTGCCGAGCGCCCGGGCGGCGAAGCTGCGCACGGCGTCCTCGTCCTCCACGAGCAGCACGGTGCCGCGGCCGGTGAGGTCCTTGGGCTTCTCGGGTTTGCGATCGAGCTTGGCGGGCTCCTGGTCGATCTCCGCGGCGCCTTCCACATAGCGGGGCAGGTAGACGCGCATCGCGGTGCCCTCGCCCTCTTCGCTCTCGGGGAAGATATAGCCGCCTGTCTGCTTGATGATGCCGTAGACGGTGGACAGGCCAAGACCGGTGCCGCGGCCGATCTCCTTGGTGGAGAAGAACGGCTCGAAGATCTTCTGCTTCACCTCCTCGCTCATGCCGGTGCCCGTGTCGTGCACCTCGACCATCACGTACTCGCCGGGCGGCACGTGGCCGACGCCGAGCTCGCGGGATTCCAGCTCGCTCACATTGGCCGTGCGGATCGCAAGCTTGCCGCCATCGGGCATGGCGTCGCGTGCGTTCACGGCGAGATTGATGACGACCTGCTCCAGCTGATGCAGGTCGGCCTTGACCGGCCACAAGCCGCTGGCCTGATCCAGCGTCAGTTCGACATTCTCGCCGAGCAGGCGTCCCAGCAGGATGGACAGTTCCGACAGCACGTCGCCGAGCTGCAGCACCTGCGGGCGCAGTGTCTGCTGGCGGGAGAAGGCAAGCAGTTGACGCACGAGCCCCGCGGCACGGTTCGCGTTCTGCTTGATATTCATGATGTCCTGGAACGCGGGATCGGTGGGCCTGTGGTTCAACAACAAGAAGTCGGAGAAACCGATAATCGCCGTGAGCATGTTGTTGAAGTCGTGCGCGATGCCGCCGGCGAGTTGTCCCACGGCCTGCATCTTCTGGCTCTGCGCGATCTGCATCTCCAGGGCGCGCTGCTCGGTGGTGTCGATGACATAGGCGATCGCCGCCTCGCTTTCGCCTTCGGCATGCTCGATGGGGCTCACGAAGAGCTGACCGCTACGCTCTCCGGGGCCGGAGAACGTCACGTCCATCGGCTCGGCCAAGCCTTGGCCGGCGATAGCCCCTTCGAGCGCCTTGCGGAGGTCCGCGTGGTTGGCAGGATCGAGAAAGCTCTCCAGGGTGGCCTTGCCGTTTGTGCTGGCTTCGGCGCCGAACATACGCACGAAGGCCGCGTTCGTGGCGCTGATGGTCCCATTCGCATCCACAGTCGCGATGGCGATCGGCGAGGAATGAAACAGCCGGGCGAACCGCAACTCGCCCGCCCCGGCCTCCTCAGCCTCGCCGGGGCCGCGGTTGAGGATCAGCACGTGGGCCAAGTGGCTGCCCCGCGGGCGGCGCAGCAGAACACGCACCGGCAGCGATGTGCCGTTGGCCTTGATCAAGTCGATATCGAAGTGACGGGTGCCGCCTTGTGCCTCGCCGCGGCCCGCGCCTGCGATGAGCGCGGCGCTATCTTGGGACATAATCTGCGTGAGCTCCAACTGACGATTGGAGACCTCGGACAGGTCTAAGCCCAGCCATTGCGAGAGCGTCGCATTCAGATATTCGATACGACCGTCCGCATCGGCGGTGAAGAACCCGGCGGGCACGTTGTCGAGATAGTCGATGGCGGCTTGCACCTTGGCGAAGTTCTGCTCCTCGCGGGCGCGGTCTTGGGTGATCTCATCCACCTGCCAGACAACGAGCGCGCCTTTGCGGCCGGACTTCGGCTCCGGCGGCACCGGTTGCACCGAGATACGAAACCAACGCGGCGTGATGCTGCCTTCGTCCTGCACCTCGCCAGGAGGCGGCAGCCGAAACTCCTCCTTCAGCCGGCGCCCTTGCTGTGCGGCGCGCGCCAACCGGAAGATCGGCTCGGCCAAATGGGGGTTGCCACCGAAGGCGCGGTCGGGCGCCAGCACGCTGGCGCTTGCATCGAGGCCCAGCAAATCGCGGTAGGCGCGATTGGCGTAGAGCACGCGCCCTGCCCCGTCGGCGATCAACGCCCCTTGCGGCAGATTATCGACGAACGCCTTGGTCAGATCATTGCGCGTCTGGCGCTGACCGAAATACAGAATGCCGACGGCGCCTGCGAAGAGGCAGAAGACGCCGACGACCGCGAGCCCTGCGAGGATCGCCAGGACGAACGGCTCGGCCATTTCACGCGACACCATGGCGAGGCCGACGGCGGCCACGGCCAAAGCCAACGCGAGGAGGACCACCAGGCCAATACTGCCATCGCGCGTGTTCTGGTCGGCGGCGGGCTCGGCGTAGCGCATGGGCGCGTTAATATCTGTCATGGCTTGAGAAAATACCCGATTCGACTTGTCTTGACCGGAGATTGTCATGGGGGCGAAACCTGGTCTTCGGGCCGGTTCTTCAGCCACTTCTCAGGGGCTCTCTCAAGGGGCGGCATCGTGGTTAAAGAGCTGTTAAGCTCGTTCTGGGTAGGGACCCAGCCAATATGGACTTCGACACCCTCATTCTCGGCGTTGCAACGCTTCTCTTCGCCGTTGCCCTCTTCGCGCTCCTCGTCTGGGCGTTCCGAACGTTTCTCGGCAAGTCGAGCGGCGCCGCGCGGCGGCACGCGCCCGAGAAGCGACTTTCTGTCGTAGAGATTGCGGCGGTGGATGCAAAGCGCACGCTCTATCTCGTCCGGCGCGATGACGTGGAGCATTTGGTGATGATCGGTGGCCCGGTGGACGTCGTTGTGGAGACGGGAATCAAATGGCGGCCTCAGCCGCAGCCGCAACCCCTAGGCCCGCCTCATGACGACGTGATTATCGCCAAAACCGAGGCACCGGTGAGACCGGATTACCCTAAAACCTAGCGGTTTGGCTGCGATTGCGGTTGACTGTTGCGGAAATGCCACGGGCGGTTTTGCTTGAGATAGGCCGCCAAGTGGGGTACCTTCTGTTCACGGTCTTACGATGGCTCCGTTGGAGCAGGCGGTTGAAGCGACGCCGGTAGGTCAATCGTTTATCGTAAGAGCGCCGGCAGTTCCCTGCTAATGGTCCGACACCGACTGGCCCTGCCAGTCATGTCAGTCCCCCAAAACCTCTTCACTCCCCGCCCTCCAGCGGGGAGTTTTTTTGTGCCCTGCGTTGACGGCGCCAATCCCATCTCGGACAGTCGCCCCATGTCTCTCCGTCGAGCCGTTGGCAGTGCCGTGCTGGTCGCGGCTTTCCTCTCAGCAGGTCCGTCACTAATGAGCGCCGGTTCCATGCCCAAGGGCTTCGTCTACCTCCACGACGTCGACCCATCCATCCAACAAGACATGCGTTACGCGGGCAGCAATAATTTCACCCGGCGGCCGGTGCCCGGCTACGACGCAGCCGAATGCGTGCTGGTGCGCGAGGCGGCCGATGCCCTGAAGGCCGCGCAGGCCGAGCTTGAGCCTCTGGGGCTGTCGCTCAAGGTCTACGACTGCTACCGGCCGACGCAAGCCGTGGCCGCCTTCGTGGAGTGGTCCAAGGAACCCGACGATCCAATCGCCAAGCTGGAGCACTACCCGGATCTGCCGAAGAGCGCTCTGTTCCCGGAGTACATCGCGACGCGCTCCAGCCACTCCCGCGGGGCGACCGTGGATGTCACCATCGCTCCGTTGGGCTCCTCCCCGGAAGCCTCGGCAGGCGAGGACGGCGTTCCTTGCACGTCCGCGCAGCCGTCGGACAATAGCCTCGACATGGGAACCGGGTTCGACTGCTTCGACCCGAAAGCCAACACCGACTCCCCGGATCTCACGCCTGAACAGCAGCGCAACCGCAAGCTCCTGGTCGACATCATGAGCCGGCACGGCTTCAAGAACTATCCAAAGGAGATCTGGCACTACACGTTCGAGCCGGAGCCCCACCCCGACACCTATTTCGACTTCCCCATCCGCCAACGTCCGGCCGACGACACGCCGTGAGCGCGGACCAGCACGCGACGGTCGTTGAAACGGCCGTACCGTCGCGGCTGGACCGCTTGCGCTGGGGCCGCTTCCATACCCTGATCGTGCTGGCGCTCGGCATCACCTGGGTGCTGGACGGGCTTGAGGTCACGCTCGCCGGCGCGGTGGCAGGCGCGCTCAAAGAGAGCCCCGTCTTGCAGCTGACGAATGCGCAAGTCGGGCTCGCCGCCAGCTCCTATTTGGCGGGCGCGGTTTTCGGCGCGCTCTTCTTCGGCTGGCTCACAGACCGGTTCGGCCGCAAGCGGCTCTTCTTCATCACGCTGGGTGTCTATCTGCTCGCCACGGGCGCGACGGCGTTCTCCTGGAACTTTGCCAGCTTCGCGCTGTTCCGGTTTCTCACGGGTGCGGGGATCGGCGGCGAGTACACGGCCATCGCCTCCACCATCCAAGAGTTCGTGCCCGCACGCTATCGCGGCCATACCGATCTCGTGATCAACGGCAGCTTTTGGCTCGGCGCGGCGGCCGGGGCAGCCGGCTCCATCGTCCTGCTCGACCCGGCCTTGTTGCCACCGGATTATGGTTGGCGCGCCGCCTTCTTCATCGGGTCGATCCTGGGCTTGGGCATCTTCCTCATGCGCCGCTGGATTCCCGAATCGCCGCGCTGGCTGATGACCCACGGCCGCGCCGACGAGGCCCACGCCATCATGGAGCGTATCGAAGATGGTCATCGCGCGCGTGGCCACCACGTGCCCGACGAGGACGCGCCTCTGTTCCGCCTGAACTCACGCCGCTTCACGCCTTTGCGCGAGGTCTGGCACACGCTGTTCCATGTGCACCGCCAACGCAGCCTCGTCGGGCTGGTGCTGATGGCGGCTCAGGCGTTTTTCTACAATGCGATCTTCTTCACCTACGCTTTGGTGCTCACCGACTTTTATGGGATCGCGGCAAGCGAGGTGGGCTGGTACCTGCTCCCCTTCGCCGCCGGCAACTTTCTCGGGCCGGTTCTCCTTGGGCGCTTCTTCGATACGATCGGGCGCCGCCCGATGATCGCCGCGACCTATGCGCTTTCCGGGCTCCTCCTCGCGCTCACCGGCGCGCTGTTCGCCGCCGGGATGTTGTCGGCGACGACGCAGACAGTGGCGTGGACGGTGATCTTCTTCTTCGCCTCTGCGGCAGCGAGTTCGGCCTACCTCACGGTGAGCGAGACCTTCCCGCTGGAGATCCGCGCGCTCGCCATCGCCTTCTTCTACGCGATCGGCACTGGGATCGGCGGCGTTGGC
>JGI12316J15310_10000050_pt58 | contig 13797 bp, 16 predicted proteins | sample MarCyaLeptolynsp_FD_15310 | JGI IMG/M metagenome (IMG submission 15310)
ACGGCGGCATCAACAACTGCGATGCGCGGGTTGTGGGGACCATCAGCGCGTCGTTCTAGACGACTTCCCCAAAAGCACTTCCCACCTAAGAAAGGGCGCCCGTTAGGCGCCCTTTTTCTCTTGGCGCGCCGATGGCATAGGATTGGTCATGACCAAGGGGCACGACAAGACGAGAGGAGGCGCCGCCGACGCGGACGCCATTGCCAGGGCACATGCGGTCTACACGCCCTTCTCGCTCCGCTTTTACGATCTTGTGGTGCACGGGCTCTCCAACCGTTTCGCTTGGCGGTGCCCGACCTCGAAGATCGAGGATCTCTACACACAGAACCTCACGGCCAACCATCTGGAAGCCGGAGTCGGCACAGGGGTGTTCCTGGACCGGCCCGGCTCACGTTTCGACCGGCTCGTGTTGGCGGACATCAACGAGAACTGTCTCGACCGGGCCTCGCGGCGGTTGGCGCGATTCCACCCCGAACTACGCCAGCTGAACCTCTTGGCGCCGCTTTCACTCCCTGAGCCGCCCTTCGCTTCGGTCGGCCTCACTTATGTGCTGCATTGTCTGCCGGGGCGTTTGCCGGAGAAACTCGTGTCGGTTGATCATTTGAGACCGTTCATGGCCGAGGGCGCGGTTCTATTCGGCGCCACAATTCTCGGCTGCGGCGCGCAGCCAAACGCGGCCGCGCGCGCCCTGCTCGACCTCTATAACGCGAAGGGCGTGTTCCATAACCGCGAGGACGACGTTGCCGCTCTGACGGATGGTTTGGAACAGCGATTTCGCACGGTTACGATCGAGCAGCACGGCTGCGTCGCCTTGTTCGCCGCTCGGTAAGTCCCGCTTTCTCCCGTCTCCCAATCGCCATTAACCCGCCGCTAACCCTACCCAGTTTCGCCGCGGTTCGTCGTTAACGGTCGGTAAGGGAAGGGCACTAGGTTCGAGGTAATGCGTGCTTGGTGCCGTGTCGTCAGGCGTGGAACGGGGACCTAAGCCGCCAATCGTGAGGGAGTCTGTCATGCGTGCGCGATTGTACCGGGCCGTAGGTCTTGCCGCCGTCTTGGCGGCCGGCATTACCGCCTCCAGCCCGGCGTTGAGCGGGGGCGATCTGTACGACCCGGTGCCGCTTTACGACATGGATCCGGTTCCGCCCCAAGATCTCTTCGAGGGATGGTGGCTCGGCGGGACGATCGGCGGCGCCTCGGTGAGCTACGACAAATCTCCGGCATCACCTGGTTCCGTGTCGTCTTCCGGTGTCGTGGGTGGCATCGTCGCCGGCTATAGCTGGCAGAACGGTCCTTACGTCATCGGTGTCGAAGGCAACCTGATGGCTTCGGATGTGAGTGGCGCCCGTAGATACAATGGCGGTCTGAACAGGGTCAGCCCCGGTTTCGACCTGGTCGGGGACCTGCGCCTCCGCGCCGGCTACACGGTTCTGCCGAACCTGCTTCTGTTCGGAACCTTCGGCGGCTCCTGGGCCGATGCCGACCTTCCGATCAGCGGCCCCGGCGGCGCGTTCCGCGAGACGACGTTTTTCGGTTGGAGTGTCGGCGGTGGTGCGGAGTACGCGTTCGACCAGAACTGGAGCGCTCGCTTCGACTATCAGTTCACCGACTTCGAGGCGGAGACCATATCCTACCCCGGCGGCAGGGAGACCTTCGATCCGGACTCCAACACCTTCCGCGGTTCGGTCATCCGTCGCTTTTAGGGCACCGTCACCGTCACGCGTCGCAGCGGGCACAATCGCCGCTGGTCGAAATTTGTACCGCACGCCCGTGGCTCAACGTCCGTGTCGAAGCAAATGCGGACGTCGAACAGATTGCCCCGGCGGCAGGTCACCGCGATCATGTCCGGCTCAAGCCAATCGTTGGCGGCGATGAACTCGCTTTCGATCTTCGCCGGCGACAAAAAGCGTTGGGTCTTCGGGTCCTCGAAGACCGCGGGAATCATCACCTGGTCGTAGGCACGCCGCGCGGCGGCGAAGTACGTGCTAGGCGACATGCCGCTGCAGGTGCCGTGGGTCTTATATTCGTGGATGATCATTCCCTTGCTGGGCATGAGGTCGCGCATGTCGTCGATGACCTCCGACGGCACCCAAGGCCGCCTGCCAGCGTAGCAGTCTTCTGGCCAGCCATTCGCGTATTGCGGCCAAAACCCATGCAGCACGAAGTCATCCGGCCGGGCGGCATCGCATTGCTCGTCGCCGCGACGTCTCCCCTCAAGCAGGCAATGCGTCGGAGACCAACTCAGCACCAAGGCGTAATAGTCGAAATTTCCCGGCTCGGCATGGCGGAACGCTCGCGGGTGATCGCCGCTGAGTGCACTTGCTGTCAGTCCGACAAGCAAGGCGCCCGCGACGGCCAGACGGGGTACAAGGTGTTGGCCGCGATACCGGCTAGATCCGCTCATTCGGCTCCCCCAGGGCGGCGAGGATGCGGGCCCAGCTTCGCGCGCCTTTCTCGAAGCTTGTGAGATTGTACTTCTCGTTCGGAGCGTGAATGCGGTCGTCTTCGAGAGCGAAGCCGACGAGAAGCGAATCCATACCGAGCCGCGTCCGGAACGCTTCCACGATCGGAATGGAGGCGCCGGATCCGACAACCACGGGCGGCTTGTCCCATTCGTCGCGCAAGGCGTCGGCCGCGGCGCGAAACGCGAGCGCCTCGATGTCGAAGCCGACCGCCGGCGATCCGCCTTCCCCGCCGAAGGTCACGCGCGCGTCGGGGGGAAGCCTGTCCGCGACGAAGCGGTGCAGACCGTCCAGGATCTTGGTGGGGTCTTGGTCGGGGACCAATCGGAACGAGAGCTTCGCGCTGGCTTCAGAGGGAATCACGGTCTTTGTTCCAGGGCCCGTATAGCCGCCGACGATGCCGTTGACCTCGACCGTGGGACGAGACCAAAGCTGCTCCAAGACGTTCCGATCCGCCTCTCCGGCAGGCTCGCTGAGACCGATCTCGCCGAGAAAGGCCGCCGTGTCGAAGTCAAGCCTGCTCCAGGCGTCTCGCTGCTCGGACGACGGTTCGCGAACGTCGTCGTAGAAGCCGGGAATGGTCACCCGGCCTTGCGCGTCGTGCAGTTCCGCGATCAGGTTCGAAAGAACGCGAATGGGGTTGCGCGCCGGACCGCCGTAAAGGCCCGAATGCAGGTCGCGGGACGGACCGTGTACGGTGAGTTCGCTGAAGGCAAGGCCGCGCAAGAAGGCGGTAATCGCGGGCGTTGCCGGATCCCACTGGTTGGTATCGCACACCAGCGCGATGTCGGCGCGCAGCTCCTCGCCGTGAGCCGCCAGAAACGGCGCTAGGCTCGGACTTCCCGATTCTTCCTCGCCTTCCAACAAGACCGTGACGTCAACCGGAAGGGTGCCTTGCGTGTCCAGCCACGCGCGGCAGGCCTCCAGGAACGTCATGACCTGGCCTTTATCGTCGGACGCGCCGCGCGCCACGATGACTTGTCCGTGCGCCGCGTCGTCGACAAGCTGCGCTTCGAAAGGCGCTGCGTCCCAAGCATCGAGCGGATCGGGAGGTTGAACGTCATAGTGGCCGTAGAACAGAACGTGCGGGCGTGTGGCCCCGTCCGGGTGACGCCAATGCGCGACCACCATCGGCTTGCCCCCGGTCGGTTCCACGCGGGCGGTGAAGCCAAGGCTCCGCAAATTCTCGGCGCACCAATCAGCGGCCTGTAAGCAGGCTTCGTGATAAGCGGGGTCGGTGGAGATGCTGGGAATGGCGAGGAACTGAAACAGCCTCTCAAGCGCTGCGGCACGCCCCGCGGCGAGACGTTGGAGCACGTTCGGGAGCTGGTCTAAGGCGGCCGTTCCTTCCACCGTCATAGGCTATCAAGTCTTGGGACTCTGTTCACACGCCGTTTTGGCAAAAAGAACCCGCTGACGATAGCAGCCGCAAATCATGCCACTATCGCAGCGGGGAATTCTCGAATTGTCCGGATGGATTATTCGCCGAGCTGTACGTTGATTGCTTGGGGGCCTTTGCCCCGGCGGTCCGGTTCTGTCTCAAACGAGACCCGCGCCCCTTCGTCGAGCGCCGGAAGCCCCGAGCGCTGCAACGCGGAGATGTGCAGGAACACATCTTTGCCGCCATCGTCCGGCGTAATAAAGCCGAACCCTCGCGAGTGATTGAAGAATTTGACCGTACCGGTCTGACGCATGGGAAGCTCCTTTCCCCCTCCAAAGTGGCCCGCGCCCACGCGCGGAAAACAGGCAAGTCTAGGAAACGGGAAAAGAAACCACGTCGCAGGAGCGTACGCGGCCAGTCTCCACCCTGGTTCGCAGTCTGCCCTGAAAGCGCCTCACTCTAGGGGCCTCGGGCAGTTTTGCGCAAGACCCCAATGTTTGTGACGCGTAAGCAGACCAGGGGCTTAGTTGGGGTAGGGCGAGTGGCTGGGCGGGCCGTTGAGGTCAAATCCGCCTGGGGGGTAGTTGTACCCGGGATAGTCATATGACGGCTTGGGCATCTTCGGTTCGCCCCAGACATCGCTCAAGGTCCAAGAGGTACCGCCGATGGCTGGTCCGCGGTGGGGCTTCTTGAACAGCCCTTGCCCGGAGTTGTTGCCGCGTTGTTGCTGTGCCATCGCGCTGTCCACGGCGACCAGGGCCAGGGCGGCAATAAGAATGACGGCAGCGCGCGGGAGAATCTTGCGAAGGGCGCGAGGGCTCAGCATGGCATCGTAGCTCCAATAGGGCGGGGTCGCATAAGCCCCTGCGAATCTTCTGTTTTCCCTGGTTACGCAGACGCTGCCGCGCCCACACCCGGATGAGGTCGCTCCGTTTCTTACCAATGACTATGCCGCCTTTGAGCGTCACTGCCTAGCGCATCTGTGCAACGGTCGAAATTTGTTCGTCGTGGCAGTCGCCTGCTCGGGAGGACCAAAACCAAAGACGCCGGGCGCTAAGGCCCGGCGTCGCAGGTCTCAGGATTTTCCGCAGATTCGAAAAAACCTATGTTTTTCAGCTATATAAAGTGAAGCTGGTGGACTGGGCCAGGGCAGAGCCTACCTGGCCCGTGTGACGCGGACCTTGGCGGTGCCTGCGTTGATCATGCCGATCCTGGCAGCCGCAGCCTTTGACAGGTCGATGATCCGGCCACCGACAAACGGCCCACGGTCATTGATTCGTACGACTACGGAGCGGCCGTTGCTGAGGTTCTCGACCCGCACTTTCGTGCCGAAGGGCAGAGAGCGGTGCGCCGCCGTCAGTGCGTTTGGGTTCATCCGTTCGCCGTTGGCCGTTTTGGAGGTGAGGGCGTACCACGAGGCATGTCCGACTTGACCGGCCATCGCGGGCTTTAGAGGCAAGATGAGCGCCGCGCCCAAGAGACCGACCGCGGCCAGTTTCGCTCGCACTTCAACCATGCATATTGGCTCCTTGTTCCGTTTGTTGGGAGGTCTTGGGAGACCTGGCGAGGTATCGCGCAGGCCGCCCTGTTTTGTGCAACGCAACAATTCGCGGAACAAAGGGGCAAAAGATCGGCTCGCCAACGGCCTTCGAAAGACCATTTCACGGCGAGACGTTAGCTTTTCAATAGCCTTTACAAGGCGTTAAGAAGTCGGAATGGCGGAGGGCGCGCGCTGGGGCCGACGCGGGACCGCACCGAAACGGGCCAGGCGTCGAGGGCCCCCGGTGCGCGTCAGACCATGTTGATCAGGAGGTTGATCGCGGCCTGATCTTCGGCCAGGTCACGAAAGGCGCCCAAACCTTTGGGAAACACCGTCAAATGCTTGCCCTTTTCGAGTCCTACTGTAACAATCCCATGAATAAGAAGACCTTTAGGGAAACACCAAGGACGGTTCAGGAAGAACTACGATGGAACACAAAAAATCGGCTTCTGCCTGCGGGCAAGGCCGCGAGCTTGAGCCCGGTCGACCGAGCGGAGCCGAGCCGATGACGGGGGCGCAGGCTTCGCATCTCAAGACGTTGGCGGAGCAAGTGCGGGAGCCAGATGCGTACCGGCAAGGGCTGAGCAAAGCTGAGGCGTCTCGGCGCATCAACGTGCTAACGGAGAAGCTCAGAATCGGCGAATTGCCGCCGCACACCGACTAACGGTTGCTGCTTTTGACGGCTGCTCTTGGGTCCGAAATATTTGGGCCAACAAGGGGTTGGGGCAGGGTGATGGTCGGCCCTCCAGATGACAGCCCTTTGGCTTGACGGACGCGCTGCGACTGGGTTCAGTGGCGCGCATGGCTAAACACTCCCTGACACGATTCATCTCGAATGCAGCGCTCGCTGGCCTGTGTGCGGCGGTGTTGCTTGGCTCTGCCTCGAGCGCGTTCGCGCAGAGGTGCCCCGGCCCCGCGGGCTTCAACAAATGGCTGCAGGGCTTCAAGCAGCAAGCTCTCGCCGAAGGGATCTCCCGACAGACCGTGGCCGCCGCGTTGAACGGGGTCACCTACGATCGAAAGACCATTCAGAGAGACCGGGCCCAAGGGGTTTTCGCGCAGGACTTCCTCACCTTCTCCGGGCGCATGGTGTCGAAGAACCGCCTGCAGGTCGGTAGGTCGAAGCTGCGCAAACACGCAAAGACGTTTCAACAGATCGAGCAGCAATACGGCGTGCCTGCGCCGGTCCTCGTCGCGTTCTGGGGACTTGAGACAGACTTCGGCGCCTTCATGGGCAACATGCAGAGCATCCGCTCGCTCGCCACTTTGAGTTACGATTGCCGCCGTCCGGAGAAGTTCCGCGCGCAACTCATGGACGCGCTGCGGGTCATCGACCGCGGCGATCTGAAACCATCACAGATGCGTGGGCCGGCCCACGGCGAAGTGGGTCAGTTCCAGTTCCAGCCAAGCACCTATTACAACTATGCCGTGGACTATGACGGCGACGGACGGCGCGATCTCGTGCGCAGCGTTCCGGATTCTCTCGCATCCGCCGCAAACTACATCCGAGCGAAGGGCTGGCAGCCCGGGCAGCCGTGGCTTGAGGAGGTGATCGTCCCGAAGAATCTCCCTTGGGATCAGGCGGATGTCACCATCCAGAGACCGCGCCTCTTCTGGTCGCGATACGGGGTCACCTACCGGAACGGCGAGCCGGTTCCGGCCGACAGCATGCCATCGGCCCTCGTTCTGCCGATGGGACGCAATGGGCCGGCGTTCCTCGCTTATCCGAACTTCATCAATGTCTATCTCGATTGGAACCACTCGCTGATCTACTCGACCACTGCGGCCTACTACGCCACACGGCTTGGCGGCGCGCCGGTCATGCGCCGTGGCAACCCGCAGCGCGTCAGCGCAGACCTGAACAAGCAGGTGCAGCGGCTTCTCCAACAGCGCGGCTACGACGTTGGGAAGATCGATGGCGTGATCGGGGCTAAGACCCGCGCTGCCATTCGGGAGATGCAGGTGCAGTACGGACTGCCTCCCGACTCCTACCCAAGCCAGGCGCTGCTGCGGAGATTGCAGGCGGGCGGGTAGGGCGCCCTTCGCCCTACCCCACCGCCGCAACTTGCCGGCCTATTTGTCCTTGTCGCGCGGCCAGATCAGATGGTCGATCGAGAGTGCGCCAGGGCCGCGCGCAAAGAGCAGGAGCAGCAAGGCGAACCACAGAATGTGTTCGGGCCAGCCTTCCGGAAACACAAAGATCTGAATCACCGCGACCATGCCGATAAAGGCCAAAGCGGTGAGTCGTGTCGCCAGACCGATGACCAGGAGCACCGCGCCAATAAGCTCTTGGTACGTCGCGATATAGGCGGCCACGTCCGGCGGCAAGACCGGGACTTTGTACTTTTCGGCGAAGAGGTAGAACGTGGTGTCATTCACCTCGAAGAATCCGTTGATCTTGGTCTGAGCCGAACGCCAGAACACGCTGGCCACGGCAACCCGGGCGACAAGCGCCACGATACTGTAGGGGATGCGCTCGGCGAGCCGGCGCCCGGCCTCCAGCCAATCGATGAGCGTAGACATTTCGACTCCCTTCAATCCTTCAGTGTTATCGCGCGCAACGCTAGCCGAGGTTGCCGTCACTTGGGGCTCATATCTGGTCACAAGCGCTTGAGGTGATGGGGTCGCGAAAAAGCCCGGCGCGAGGGCCGGGCTCTTCGACATGAGACCTTCGGTCTGCCAGCTGCGGCGGACTTGAACCGTTCGCATCCGTTGCGGACGCGCCGATCATGGCCCGCGTGGCCCGGAGCTTTACTTGTAGGGCACCGGAGCCGGCGGAAGCTCGGTGACGTAGGTCTGCTGTGTGTGGTGGAAACAACCGCCCAAGGCGATGGTCGCGGTCATAACCGCAAGAGCAATGATGGTGCGCATGACTGATTCCCTCTTACGCTACTGAGTACACAACGCGGTACATCGCCAATTTCGCTGGATACGCTTGAGAAACGGTTAATGCCCGCCTCGTTTTAGAACGAGGCTCCGCGCGGTCCGGCTCTTCAGCCGGAATCGGCACGGCACAGCAAGAAGCCCGGCGAAGGCCGGGCTCCTCACTCGATAGGCTACCCACCTGGCTGAGGGGTAGGGGGAGAGATCCAGTCGTGCCCGTCTCGATCGCTTCGCCATATCGATCCGGGCATCCAGGCAGGAGACGCCATCATGCGAAGGACCTCTCAACCCGGGTGTCAGGCTATCGCCAATGGATGACCCGGCCTTGCGCTAGGTCAAGAGTCACAGCGCGCCGAGCGCCGTTTGAGGGCGCTAGCGCGGCCGGCTTCCGGTGGCTTCGAGGACCGTTTGATGGAATTCCAGGATACGGCCGAGGTCGTGGTACTCCGACAGCCTGACAGGCCAGCCGTCTTCGAGCGTCCAGAAGTTGGCGCTGGTCGTTTCCAGCCCGGTGCCGGTCTCGCGATGGCGGTAATGGAAGGGGATCTCCACCGCCACCACGTCGTTCTGGGTAATAAGGCCGCTTGTGTCGAACTGAACGATGTCGAAGTCGTCGGCGATCACGCCCAGCCTCTCGATCGATGCCGATTTTCCGCGCGCGACGCCGCCCAAGGGGTGGACATCGGCGGGGATGTGGATGGCGTGGCAGAAATCGTCAGGCAAGTAGCTTGCGAGCCAGGCCAGGTCTTGAGCCCGCCAGGCGTCGTAGATTTCATCAACAATGCACTTGTTCTTGGCCATTATCCTCCCTCAAAGGTTTCGAACGCCTGCGGTCGCGACGGGGGCGCGACGTATGGCAGACGTTTGGGTGTGAGCTTTGGCGGTCGCATTCACACCAGAAGACCTTGAAATTTCGTGAAATGGAAAGCTGCAATCCCGCCTTACCAAGGCGCTCTAGCGGCCCTTCCCTTTGAAGGTTCGCGTGCCAGGTTTGCCGGACTTGGAGCGCGGGCGCGCCTTGCGTAAGGGAATCTCCCGATTGTGCGGGCCCATCTCGTCGAGACCGGGCTTGTGGGGCCGCGAGATGTCGGTTGCCGCTGCGCGGTCGAGCTCCGATTGGCGGGCCAGCGGGTCGTTGGCGATGGCGAGCTCCATCTGGCGCAAACGCTTGACCTCGTCGCGCAGCCTTGCCGCTTCCTCGAACTCTAGATCGGCGGCGGCGGCGCGCATGCGTTTCTCCATGTCGGCGATGATGCCGTCGAGATTATGCCCGATCGGGCTCTGCTCCTCTTCGGCAAAGCCGGCGCCGGCATCGACCAGCACATGGTCGCGCTCGTAGACGGAGGCGAGAATGTCGCCGATGTTCTTCTTGACGCTTTCTGGCGTGATTCCGTTGGCCTCGTTCCAGGCCACCTGCTTCTCGCGCCGGCGGTTGGTCTCGGCCATGGCGCGCTCCATGGAGCCCGTGATGCCGTCTGCGTAAAGGATGACGCGGCCGTCGACATTGCGGGCGGCGCGTCCGATGGTCTGCACCAGGGACGTTTCGGAGCGCAGGAAGCCCTCTTTGTCGGCGTCGAGAATAGCGACCAGCGCGCATTCGGGAATGTCGAGGCCCTCCCGCAGCAGGTTGATGCCGACCAGGACGTCGAAGGCGCCCAGCCGCAAGTCGCGGATGATCTCAATACGTTCCAGAGTCTCGACATCGGAATGCATGTAGCGGACGCGGATGCCCTGTTCGTGCATGTACTCCGTCAAGTCCTCAGCCATGCGCTTGGTCAGCGTGGTCACCAGGACCCGATAGCCGGCATCAACGACCTTGCGGACCTCGTCGATCAAGTCGTCGACCTGCGTGGTGGCGGGACGCACCTCGACAGGGGGATCCACGAGACCCGTTGGCCGGATCACCTGCTCAGCGAACACACCGCCGGTCTGCTCCAACTCCCAGCTGCCCGGCGTTGCCGACACGTAGACAGTTTGCGGCCGCATGGCGTCCCACTCCTCGAACCGCAAGGGCCGGTTGTCCATGCAGGAGGGCAGGCGGAAGCCATACTCGGCAAGCGTCGACTTGCGCCGGTAATCGCCACGAAACATGGCCCCGATCTGTGGCACCGTCACATGACTCTCATCGGCGAAGACGAGAGCATTGTCTGGGAGGTACTCAAACAGCGTCGGCGGCGGTTCTCCGGGTTTCCGGCCCGTGAGGTAGCGGGAGTAGTTCTCGATGCCGGCACAGGAGCCGGTCGCTTCGATCATCTCCAGGTCGAAGAGTGTGCGCTGCTCCAATCTCTGTGCCTCAAGCAGGCGCCCGGCGCCGTGCAACTCCTCTAAGCGCTGCTTCAACTCCTCCTTGATGCCGCGAACGGCTTGCTTCAGCGTGGGCTTTGGGGTCACGTAGTGCGAGTTGGCGTAGACCTTGACCAGGCTGAACTCATCGGTCTTGGCGCCGGTCAGGGGATCGAACTCGACGATGGATTCAATCTCGTCACCGAAGAGCGAAATCCGCCAGGCGCGGTCCTCCAAATGGGCCGGCCACAGCTCAATGGTATCGCCGCGCACGCGGAAACTGCCGCGCACGAAGTTGACGTCATTCCGGCGATATTGCAGGGCGACGAGATCGGCCATCAATTGGCGCTGCTCGATCTTGTCACCCCGCTTCAGGCTGAAAGTCATGGCGGTGTAGGTCTCGACCGAGCCGATACCGTAGATGCACGAGACGCTGGCCACGATCACGACGTCGTCGCGCTCCATTACGGCGCGGGTGGCGGCGTGGCGCATGCGGTCGATCTGCTCGTTTATCGAGGAGTCCTTCTCGATGTAGGTGTCGGTGCGGGGGATGTAGGCTTCGGGCTGGTAGTAGTCGTAATAGGAGACGAAATACTCGACCGCGTTTTCCGGGAAGAAGCTCTTGAACTCCCCATAGAGTTGTGCGGCGAGCGTCTTGTTCGGTGCCAGAATCAATGCCGGCCGCTGCGTCGCCTCGATGACCTTGGCCATGGTGAAGGTCTTGCCGGAGCCCGTGACGCCGAGCAGCACCTGGTCACGCTCGCGCGCGTTCACCTGGGCGACGAGCTCGGCGATGGCCTGGGGCTGGTCGCCTTTGGGCTCCATCTCCGTCTCGGTCCGCAAGATGATGCCACCTTGGGACTTTTCCGGACGCAGCGGACGGTGTGGCGTGAAGGCGGCAGTCTCTCCTGTGACCAACGGATGCTGCTGGATCAGAGGTTGGGCCGCTTCCCCGAAGCCCGGTGTGCGCCGCTCACTTGAGAGCGGCAAGCCGGCCGCTTCGCTGGTCACGGCGCGCGGTTCGGCCCGGGAGCCAAAGGTCTTCGGTGGGCGAGGGGGCATGATCGCGAATATGGCGGCGGGGCGCGCGCTTGACCAGGGGCACGGCGACCGCGCCGGCGGCCTAGTTCTCCAACTCCTCCCGGACTTGGGCATAGCTGATCAGGGCGAAGAGCACGGTACCACCCGCCACGTTGCCGAGGAGCGTCGGAACGAAGAACCCGCCCGCGGCCTGCCAGATGCTGACCTCGCCGATGAGGCACATGTAGATGGCTTCCACGGATCCGGCGATGATGTGGGTGAAGTCGCCGAGCGCGATGATGTAGGTGATCAGCGTGATGATGAAGATCTCGGTCCCTTCGGCCGACGGCAGCATCCAAACCAGCGCGGCAATGAGCCAGCCTGCCACAATGCCCTTGAAGAACATCTCCGATGGGCTGTTGGCCATCAAATGCCGGCCGATGTCGGTGATGGCGGCTTGGGTTTCCGCCGAGAAGGCGCCCGAATAGGCGAGGAAGGCGGCGAACACCAGACAGCCGACGAGATTACCGAGCAGGACGATGCCCCAGAGGCGCAAGACGTCCCAGGTGCCGCTCCAGTCCTGGCGAACCATCACGGGCAGGACGGCGGTGAGCGTGTTCTCGGTGAAGAGTTGCTGCCGTGCGAGGATGACGATCAAGAAGCCGACGCAATAGCCGAAATCGGCGATCACTGGCGCGCCGTGGAAGTCGCCCAAGGTCGCCTCAAGAAGCGCCTGGGACAGGACCGAGAAGCCGATGGAGAGCCCCGCCGCGAGTGCCGACCACCAGAGAGCGGAGAACGTGCGGGAAAGCTCCGCTTCACCCTCGAGGCGGATGATCTCGTAGACCACGGCGGCACGCAGCCGGCTGCGCTCCTTGACCTCCTTGGTCTCCCGCCGCGTCAGGCCCTCTTGGGGCTGCGGGGGCTTTGCGCTTGCACCTTGCCTGGTCATAGGCTTCCTTGTCGCGAATCGCCGATGTTGGGCTCAAAATACCGGACCAGTGGTCGCGTTCCTATGGATCGCCGATAGATGGACGGATAGCTCATGGATGACAATTCGCTCGCGCTGACCCTGCTCCCCTTGTTGCACGGACTGCATCTGTGGGTCGTCGGCCTCTTCATGCTGGTCGTGGCGGAGATCTATGCGGTCGGGCTCATGCTCTTGACCCGGTATCATTACGGTCCGGACCGTCTCAAGCTCAACAACGAGGTCGCCGGATTCAAGTTCGCGGTGGTCGGCGTGTTTTACGCAGTAATGCTCGCCTTCGTGGTCATCGCCGTATGGGAGGACTACAGCGACACGGAAAACGCAGTCCGCGACGAGGCTAAGGCGGCCGTCGATCTCTATCACGTGGCGCAGGCCATTCCCGACCAGGGGGACGACATCCAAACCGGGGTGTTGCGGTACGTAGACAGCGTGCGCGCCAAGGCCTGGGACAGCATGGCACTCGGCGAACGGAACGCCGAAGTGGCCAAGGAACTCAGGGCGTTGAACGAGGCGGTCCTCGCGCTCACGCCAAATAACGAGAAGGAAGAGGTCCTGTTTCATCACGCGCTCGATCTCGTCACGGTGATGGCGGACAGCCGCAACGAGCGGCTCGACAGCGCAAATGGATCGGTTCCAGGTGTCCTTTGGTTCGTTCTGGTGGTGGGTGGCCTAATCACGCTGGGGTACCCGGCCTTCTTCGCGGCGTCGAACGTCGGCGCTCAAGTCTTGATGACGGCCTCCCTGGCGGCGCTGGTTGCCTTGTCCTTGTTGTTGGCGCTTGCCTTTGATTTCCCCTTCACGGGGAATCCCCACATCTCCAGAGAACCGTTCGCCGAAGCGCTGCAGCAAATGGACTGAAGGCGCATGGCACGAGGTCTCTCGCAGCGTCGCCACGCCGGATTTTGCGCGGGTCTTGCAGGCTCAAGATGATGTGCATCGTGCGTCGCGATGCGAATCATTTGGTCTACGCGATGTACAGTTTGCGGTGCGCCGCTTGAGTGCGCTGCAGAATGGACTGTTGATGTTCAGCAAATAGCGCCCGCTAATTTGCCATTTTCTGCTGTAATGAGCATATACTGAAAAAAATAATTGACTCGCCATACGGGACGGCAAGCCTGGACCAAGTAAAGCGTGATTCGATGTACGCGTCGTTTGAACGGGTAGCGACATCTAGACAGAATCGGAGCGAAGCTATGGCTACGAGATCAACTGGGAAGAAGCGCACTACGAGGAAGACTGCGGG
>JGI12316J15310_10000423_pt14 | contig 13790 bp, 11 predicted proteins | sample MarCyaLeptolynsp_FD_15310 | JGI IMG/M metagenome (IMG submission 15310)
AGAGTCCAAGGAAACCCTCGCCGGACAATTCATCGCAGACCGCGCCGCTTCCGCCGTCCAGCATATCGCCCTTTCTTGCACCGATATCTTTGAAACCGCTGCAGCGCTCAAGGCAAGGGGATTTGAGCCGCTGGAGCTGCCGGACAACTACTACGACGATCTGGCCGCCCGGTTCGGTTTTGACGATCCGGACCTTCAGCGTCTCCAGCAATCAGGCATTCTCTACGACGAAGATGACCAGGGGGCGTTCTATCAGATCTACAGCCGCCCGGTGGCTGGGGGATTTTTCTTCGAAATCGTACAAAGGACAGGCACCTACGCCGGCTATGGCGGACCGAACGCGCCATTCCGGACGGCCGCCATGAAACGGCTGATGCAACAGGACGCGTCATGACCCTCCTGCGCGTTGGCCTGATCGGCTGTGGACGTATCAGCGACATCTACCTCAAGAATTGCGCCACGTTCGATGGACTGGAAATCACCGCCTGCGCAAGCCTCGACATCGAAGAAAGCAGGGCCAAGGTACTACAACAGGCGTGCGTTTCGTCAATGCTGCCGTGGCATCGCAGCACAAGGGCAACATCCGGGTGAATGTTTGCCGCGGAGCGATGACAAGACATTTTCCCGGCACCACATCGGTCCACTTTAACGAAGACCAACCTCTGCCCGTCGCTTGACCGTCAACACCGGTTTTCCTAGCCTGATTTTCAAGACGCCGGGAGAAACAAAAAGCTTGGGGGCATAAATGGACGCAGCAGAAGCGGCGATGCTTTGCCTGATCGCCGTCATCGGCCACCTGATGGCCCTGTTCTGGTTATGTGTCGAGGACTACGAAGTCGATCTGTCCCGCGACCGGATCTATAGCCTTCCCATCAAGGATCCTCAGGTGCGGCGGGAATTGAAGAACTCCCTGCACACGCCCCTGCATGCCCTCATGTTGATGGTGTTCCTGCTCTTCGGGTTCTTCGACAACAGGTCGATCACCAGTTTCTTCGGCAGTCTTCTCCTGACCGCTGTCTGGGCCGAAATCTGGCACTATTCGTCCCACCGCGCTTTTCACCTGAAGTCGCTCCACTGGATCCATGCCGAACATCACCGGAGCCGTCTCTCCAGCCCGTTCACGGCGCTGTCTTTCTCGTTCTGGGAAAAGTTCATTTTCGACCTGGGCATTCTCGGGGCGCTTGTCCTGGTCGATCAGTTCCTGATCCCGCTGAACTTTTTCGGCATCGCGACCTGGTTTGCGCTTTACCTGGTGATCAATTCCTACGGCCACGCCAATTACGAGATCCGGTCTGAAAACTTCATGAAAGTCAAAGGCAGGTTCATCACATCAACGGTGTACCATGCGCTTCATCATTCAAGATACACGGGAAACTATGGTCTCGGCACGCGGTTTCTAGACCGGCTGTTCGGGACGGAATGGCCCGACTCGGAAGCCGTCTTCGAGCGCGTTGTCGTGGAGAAAAGACCGTTGACATCGCTCAAGGAGACCGTCGCGGAACCGAACGAAAGCTGATCATGGATCCAGATATCCTGAACATGCTGATTTCCGTCTGCGAAGAGCGCAGTTTCCCTCCCGGACATGTGCTGCGCTACGAAGGCGGTTTTGCCGGTGACATGCTGCTCGTGCTCGAAGGCGAGGTGGAAGTCCGGTTCGAGCAGGGCGACTTGTCGACCCGTCTGACATCAGGCCGCAACACGATCCTGGGAGAGATCGGCTTCCTGACCGGAAGTGGCGCGTCGGCGCGCGTAGAGACCCTCACCGACGTGCGCGCCCTCGGCATCGGCCGCAAGGAGCTCGATCTGCTGGAAACAAGGCAACCGGACATGGCGACTGCCTTTTCCAGATATCTTGCAACGCTCATGCGCGCGCGCATGAAGCAGAACGACATCCTGCTCGACGATTTCGAAAAAGCTGATCCCCCACCGCTCGAAATCTTCCAGTGCAACACGGAAGACCTGATTTCACGCGCGCAGCGCCTGCGCTACGAGGTTTATTGCGGTGAGTTCGGGCGGCCATCCCCTTACGCCAATCATGATGCGCGCACACTGATCGACCCGCTTGATGAGCACGGAACCAGTTTCATCGCGGTCTACGAGGGCGAAGACGCAGGCACCGCGCGGGTCAATCTCGCGAAGTACGGAGGTCTTTCTATCCTGCCGGATCTCTATGGCATGGGCACGTCCGAACACCATCCGCAGAAGACGTGCGTCATCACCAAGTATGCGATCCCGGAGAAATGGCGTGGCGGAGCGACCTATATGCGGATTTTCGCTGGCATCGCGACATTCGTGCAGGCTTCGGGCATTCGCGAGATCTACATCGACTGCGTACCGGATCTCGCCCGCTTCTACGCAACGATGAAGTTCCGGCAATCGGCGGAGGAGTTCGTGCACTACGAAAACGGCCTCTCCGTCCCGATGGTGCTCGATGTCGCGGAGTACCACGCGCGAATCCCCATCGACGAACGCCTGAGGCGCAACCGCTGGCGCTGAGTGCTCCCGATCAGCCGGAAGTCACTTCCTGCTTATGAGCCCTGACAAGGTCCGCCATGCTGTCGAAGCGGAAATCATAGCTCGGCATCTCTCCCGGGTTCATGGTTGCGCCGAAGCCTTCCTTGTCATGACGGCGGTAGATCCAGCAATTTGCCAAGCCATGCTTGTTTGCAGGCGCATGATCATGGAACATGCTTTCCGCCGTGTGCAGAATTTCGTTTTTTGCGATTCCATTTCGGGCAAGCGTTTCGAGCATGTATTCGAAATTCCGGTCGGCGGGCTTGTAGCTGCCGATATCCTCCGCCGTGTGGACACCGTCGAAAGCGACACCAAGGCGGGCATTGGAACCTGAAAAGCTCAGATTGTCGGTGTTTGTCAGGACAATCAGTCTGAAGTGCTCCTTCAGATAGGCGAGCGCCTCCCTGCTGTCGTCGAAAGCAGGCCACTGGCGGACGGACTGGCCGTAGGCTGCACATTCCTCCCAGGTCACTTCGACGCCCCATTCTTCGGCAAGACGCCGATAGACCACACCCAGCAGGTCCGAATATTTCTTTGTCGGAGTCCAGCGCTGGCTGGTGGATTCGTGGAAGGCATGTGCCTCAAGAATATCGTCCCGGCTCAGGTGCCGGCTGACCTTGTCCGTCAGCGGTTTCAGCCCGGTTACCATGCCGCTTTCCCAGTCGATAAGCGTGCCGTAGACGTCAAACGTGAGCGCCTTGAAATCAGTGAGTTTCATGAGGTGATCCGATCTTTGCAGGATGTGCCGTCGAGCGGCGTGTCACTTATGTCGGTCCAGGAAATCGACCAGCAGGTCCGAAATCGTTTCGGGTTGATCTTCCATCGCAAAATGTCCGCAGTTTTCAAGAACATGAAGCTCCGATCCCGGGATCGTCGCGTTAAGCTTGTGCGCCCAGTCAACAACCTGCCAGGCATCATCGGCACCCCAGATCAATTGAACCGGAAGCCTGCCGAGGGTGTGCAGGCGGTCTGCCACGTCCTGGGTATGACGCGGTTCGTAGTGGCGGACCTGGTGCTGGAAGAGACTGGCCTGACCGATCGGCCCCGATATGAAATCCAGGTATATGGCGGCTGCCGTTTCATCCAGTCCGTCCGGTTCGTGCACCGTGCTCCGTAGCCAGTTACTGAAATGCTGCCGATGTTCGTCATCGCCGGCCTTTATCAGTCGTTCCAGCCCGTTTTGCATCTGCTCGTTGGTGCGCCTGGAAGGCCAAGAATCGAACGACACCGTATCGATCATCGTAAGGGACCGGAGCCGTTCCGGCGACTGGACGCCGAAGCGCTGTGCAATGGCGCCGCCAATGTCATGCGCAATCAGGTGAAAATCGTCCAGCCCCCAATGGCGGAGCAAGCCTTCGAGAATGGGAACCTGACCGGTAACGGAGGTATCGACATCCGGGCTCCAGGGGCGTTCCGACAGCCCGAAACCGAGAAGATCGTAGACATGCACCTTGTAGCCCGCCTCAGCCAGCAGCGGGACAATGTTGCGCCAGATGTAGGACGAGGACGGCGTTCCGTGGATCAGAACGACAGGCGCACCTTTACCGTGCGACCCGTGCGCAATACGGGTGTTGTCGATCAGCGTGTGGTCATTGACAAGATGCATGTGTGCCGCTCCGTGACATGAGGTCTTTCCAAACACCTAGCGCACACTTATGATATGAGGCAAATGAATGAATGTCATGTATCAATCTAAATTTGTCATTGGAGTCTCGACATGCCGGAACGTTTGGAGATCGATGCCCTGCGCGCGTTGCTGACGATCGTGCAGCAGGGCGGCGTGACCAGGGCCGCCGAACATCTGTGCGTGTCCCAATCGGCGGTCAGTCACAAGATCAGGCGGCTGGAGCAGAACCTTGATTGCGAGCTGTTGACGAGACGCGCGGGCGCTCCGCTCCTGACGGAGGACGGCGAACGCCTCAAAACCTACGCAAGCCGGATTGTTGATCTGCATGACGAGGCCCTCGCCTCGCTTCGGAAGCGTCCGGTCTCCGGCACGATCCGGCTCGGCATGACCGAGGACACGACAACAAGTGGCGTTGCCCGGATCCTTGGCCGGTTCACGCGGCTCTTCCCGGAGATCACGGTTCACACACGCGCAAGCCAGAGCCTGTGCGTGCAGGACAGGTTGCAGGCAGGCGAACTCGACCTTGCCGTGATGCAGATCTTCAAAAAAGACGTGCAGCCCGGTGATCTGATCCTTTTCGAGGATACGCTTCACTGGGTTCGCTCACCGGATCTTGTTCTGGATACGAGTGACCGCATTCCGTTCCTGTCTTTCGACAGCAACTGCTTTTACAAGGTCTGGGCCTTCTCAGAAGGCCTGTCTGCGGGCCACCGGTTCGAAAATGTTCTGGAATGTCCGAGCGCTGCAGGGATCCAGTCGGCCGTCAGATCGGGCCTCGGCGTCGCCCTTTTGAACGGGCTTCATTTAACCCCGGATATCGCCACGATAGAAGACGCGTTTCCGACGCCCCCAGACATCACCTATATCGCCAGGCTTCGCGACAGTGCGCGCAGTCCCGCCGTCGACGCATTGATCAGTGAGATCGCCAAGGAAGTCCAGTCGGCAATACCGTTACGCATTGCCGGTTAGGATCGGGACCACGGCACACCGGAAACCTCAGCCTACCCCAAAAAAGAAGCGGCTGCAGGGGTCCGCAGCCGCCGTGAAAATATGATGTCGCCGGTACTCAATCCCAGGCGTTTGACGGAATCAGGCGGCCTTGGACTTGAATTCGATCCGGCGGCGGTGAAGCACCGGCTCCGTATAGCCATTCGGCTGGCTGGTGCCTTCGATGACAAGTTCGCAAGCCGCCTGGAACGCGACGGAGTTGTCGAAATCCGCAGCCATCGGCCGGTAGAACGGGTCGCCGGCATTCTGCTCATCGACCACGGCTGCCATGCGTTTCATGGTTTCCATGACCTGCTCTTTCGTCGCCACGCCGTGATGCAGCCAGTTGGCGATATGCTGGGACGAGATCCGCAAGGTTGCGCGGTCCTCCATCAGGCCGACATTGTTGATGTCCGGTACCTTGGAGCAGCCGATGCCCTGCTCCACCCAGCGCACGACGTAGCCAAGAATGCCCTGTGCGTTGTTGTCGAGTTCTGCCTGAATGTCCTCCGGCGCCCAGTTCGGACGTTCGGCGACGGGGATCGACAGAATGTCCTCGACCCTGGCCGCATCCCGTGTCTTGAGCTCTGCCTGGCGGTTCGCGACCGAGACCTGGTAGTAGTGAAGCGCGTGCAGGGTTGCGGCCGTCGGGGACGGCACCCAGGCCGTGTTGGCGCCCGACATCGGATGCCCGATCTTCTGTTCCAGCATCGCCTGCATCAGGTCCGGCATCGCCCACATTCCCTTGCCGATCTGCGCATGCCCCGGAAGGCCGCAGGCAAGGCCGACATCGACATTGTTGTTTTCGTAGGCACCGATCCAGGTGGACGCTTTCATGTCGCCCTTGCGGATCATCGGACCGGCTTCCATTGACGTGTGCATCTCGTCGCCCGTGCGATCGAGGAAACCGGTGTTGATGAAGAACACCCGGTCCTTTGCCTGGCGGATACACTCCTTGAGGTTGATCGTCGTGCGGCGCTCTTCGTCCATGATACCCATCTTGAGCGTGTTCCGCTCAAGGCCGAGCGCATCTTCGATGCGGTCGAAGATTTCAGAAGCGAACGCAACTTCCTCCGGGCCATGCATCTTCGGCTTCACGATATAGACCGATCCTGCCCGGCTGTTGATGTTGCCACCGTTCGGGCCAATGTCATGCAACGCGATCACAGAGGTGATCATGCCGTCGAGCAGGCCTTCCGGCACCTCGTTGCCGTCCTTGTCCAGCACCGCGTCGATGGTCATCAGGTGGCCGACATTGCGCACAAGAAGCAGCGAGCGGCCATGCAGCTTCAGAGCGCTGCCATCCGGAGCCGTATAATTCCGGTCGCCATTGAGACGCCGTGTGACGGACTTGCCGCCCTTCTCAAACGTGTCTTCCAGATCGCCCTTCATCAGGCCGAGCCAGTTGCCGTAGACAACGACCTTGTCGTCGGCGTCGACAGCGGCAACGGAATCCTCGCAATCCATGATCGTGGACATGGCCGATTCAAGCACGACGTCGGAAATGTGGGCCGCGTCCGTCTTGCCGATCGGATGCTGTGCATCGATGTTGATTTCCAGATGCAGGCCGTTCTTGACGAGCAGGATCTTGTAGGGCGCATCGCTGTCGCCGGAATAGCCGGCGAATTGCGCCGGGTCCGCCAGGGAGACGCTGCCGTCTTCTGTCTTTACATGCAACGACTCATCGCTGACGGCAAAGCCCGTCGCGTCCGTCCAGCTGCCTGCTGAAAGCGGTGCCGCCTCATCGAGAACCTTGCGTGCATAGGCGATCACTTCAGCGCCCCGTGCCGGATCGAACCCTCCAGGTGCTGGCTTCGACCCCATGGCATCGGTGCCGTAAAGCGCGTCATATAGGGAGCCCCAGCGCGCGTTTGCCGCATTGAGCGCATAGCGTGCGTTCATGACAGGCACCACAAGCTGCGGACCGGCAACGGATCCGATTTCGGGGTCGACCCTGTCCGTGCCAACACCGAAATCGCCGCCCTGGGGCACGAGATAGCCGATGTCGGTCAGAAACGCCTTGTAGGTGGCCATGTCGGGTGTTCCGGGATTTGCCTTGTGCCAGGCGTCGATTTTCTCCTGCAGCGCGTCACGCTTTTCCAGAAGCGCCTTGTTGCGCGGCGCAAGGTCATGGACGAGGGCGGACAGATGGCTCCAGAAATGATCCTGGTCTATTCCCGTTCCCGGCAAGGCCTGATTGTTCACAAAGTCATAAAGAACGTCGGCAACTTGCAATCCGTGGGCATTTGTTCGGGCGGTCATTCGTTTCTCCAGGCACATGGCTCGAGGGTCGTCATTTAACCAGTGTTTTGGGGCGTTTGCCTCAATTCGTCAATTGCCCTGGAGAACCCATGACTTTTTCCAAAATGGAAAAAATAAACATTATTATATCTGAGTTTGCACTCCCGGGACGAAGATTTGGCTTTCCGTCTACCGGCTGATCCTATACCGGTGTCTTCTCCAGGCTGTTCCGCTTTCCAGGCTTTTCATGTTCGCGATTGCTCGAAGATTCGGCGACATGACATATGGCAATGCCTTTGTCATGCTGACGCTCACGACCCTTTTCTGGGGCGGCAACACGGTTGCCGGACGGCTTGCCGTTGGCGAGGTCTCCCCGATGATGGTGGTGTTCCTGCGCTGGGTGCTGGTCGCCGGCATTCTCGTGCCGCTGTGCTGGACCAGGATCCGGGCCGACTGGCATATCATGCGTCCCTATCTGCCACGCATGATCCTGATGGCGGCATTCGGCTTTGTGGGGTTCAACTCGCTGTTCTATGTCGCTGCAACGCAGACGACGGCTGTCAATCTGGGCATTATCCAGGGCTCCATGCCCATCATCGTCCTGATCGGGTCGGTGATTTTCTTTGGAACGAAAGTCCGGGTGCTGCAGGTGCTTGGCATTCTGCTGACCCTGGTCGGTGTGACCATGATCGCCGCGCAGGGGAGCCTGGAAGTTCTCATGTCGCTGGCCGTCAATCCGGGCGACGGGTACATGCTGCTGTCGTGTCTTCTCTATTCAAGCTATGCGCTCGCCTTGAGAAACCGGCCGAAAGTCTCCGGACTGACCTTCTTTGCGGTTCTGTCGGCCATCTCGGTCCTGGCCTCGATCCCCGGCCTGATCTTTGAAGTCTCGACCGGTACTGCGCAATGGCCGAGTTTCGACGGTTGGCTGGTCGTGCTTTACATCGCCGTTTTTCCGTCCTGCCTTTCGCAGATCTTCTTCATGAGGGGTGTCGACCTCATCGGGCCGGCGCGCGCGGGTGTCTTCGTCAATCTCGTTCCGATCTTTGCTGCCGTGCTTGCGGTTTCGATCCTCGGCGAACAATTCAGGACGCACCACGGCATTGCTCTGGTCCTGGTGCTGGGCGGGATCTGGCTTTCGGAGCGCAAGGCGACACGCGATCGTTGAAACCAGGTTTGAAATAAAGTTTCGGTGAATTTGATATCGCCGCATTCACAAGGCACATTGGGTTTATGGAAACACCATTGATTACAGGCGCCTTCGCGCTTTTATTGATAACAATATCCTTGCTGCAACCACTTGCCCGCCGGCTTGGACTCGCACCGAGCGTTTTGCTTGCGATTGTCGGAACCCTGATCGGGATCTCGGCGACCTACCTGTTCTACACGAACCATACCAACCGCTTTGACGACTTTGCCGAGATTTTCGCCGATCCACCTCTGAACTCAGAGATGATCCTCTACATGTTCCTGCCGTTGCTGCTGTTCCAGACAACGATCACGCTCGATATCCGCAGAATTCTGGAGGATATCGTTCCGATCCTGGTGATGGCGGTCCTGGCCGTGTTTGTGGCGACCGGCTTTATCGGCTTCGCCCTCTATCCGCTGGCATCGGTTTTTCTGTCTCCCGAAATCACGCTGATCGTGTGTCTCCTGCTCGGCGCAATCGTCGCAACGACCGATCCGGTCGCCGTGGTCGCAATCTTTCGAGACATTGGCGCACCGGCGCGGCTCGGCCGGATCGTCGAGGGAGAGAGCCTTCTCAACGATGCCGCCGCAATCGTGATCTTCGTCATTCTCCTCGGTGTTCTTACACAGCATGAGACCATCACGGTAAGCGAAGCGGCGATCGCCTTCGGCAGATCCTTCATTGGCGGACTGGTCGTTGGGGCCATTCTGGCGCGCGTGGCCGTCAGTCTTCTGTCACTCATGCGCGATCTGCCTCTGGCACAGGTCACCCTCAGCCTCGCCCTGCCCTATGGAACATATGTTCTGAGCGACCAGTTCGCGGATGTGTCCGCCGTTGTCGCCGTCGTCTGCGCGGGCACGATCTTCAACCTCTATGGACTGTCGCGCATTCAGCCGCAAAACTGGCAGTTTCTGCATTCGGTCTGGGAACAGTTGTCCTTCTGGGCGGCTTCCCTGATCTTTCTCCTTTCGGCGATCCTGATACCCAAGCTGGTTGGCGGGTTTGCGCCCATCGACATCCTGCTGCTGGTTGTCGTGATCGTGGCGGCGCTCGCCGCGCGCGGGCTGGTCATTTTCGGTCTCCTGCCGATGATGAGCCTCTTCGGCGCAGGACAATCCGTCAGCAACAAGTACAAGACGGTGATCCTGTGGGGCGGCATGCGCGGGGCCGTCACGCTGATCCTGGCGCTCAGTGTCTCGGAACACGCCGTTCTGAACGAAGAAATCTCCGGTTTCGTCACCAAACTCGCGACCGGTTTCGTCCTGTTCACCCTGCTCGTCTACGGAACCAGTCTGAAACCGCTGATCCGTCTGCTCGGGCTGGACCAGTTGAATGCGCGGGACGAGGCGCTCAGAACCCAGTTCCTTTCGCTTTCCATGCTGGATGTTCGTTCAGAACTCGAAACCGCTGCCCAGAGCTATCACATCGACGATCGGGTCGCCTCTGGCGTTCTGAAGGGATATGAGGACCGGGCAGCCGCGGCAGCTTCGGAAACGAACAAACTTGAAGAACTCTCGGACTGGGACCGCGTTCGCATCGGTCTGATTGCGCTTGCGGACAGGGAGCAGCAGCTCGTTCTGGAGCATTTTCACGAGAAGACGATCTCAGGACGTGCGGTGTCACGCTTCCTGACGCTGACGGGCCAGATCGGCGACCTGACCCGGAGCGATGGCCGTGCAGGCTACAACAAGGCCACCCGCCAGCCGCTGAAATTCGGTTTCGGCTTCCGGTTTGCGCAAACGCTCCAGAGACGCCTGCGGATCGCCCGTCCGCTGGCCAATCAGCTTGCCGACCGGTTCGAGTTTTTGTTGATCTACAGGATCCTGGCCGATGAACTGATCGACTTCAACAAACGCCGCATCCGGCCGCTTCTGGGTGAGCGCGTGGGCGATATCCTGAATGATATCCTGTGCCTGCGGCAGGACGAGACGATCCAGGCCATCGATGCCCTGCGCCTTCAATACCCGGATTACGCCGATTCCCTGGAACGCCTGTTCCTGCTCAAGGCCGGCGTGCGGCTTGAGGAAACGGCCTTTGACGACGCCAAGGAGCAGATGCTGATCGGTACGGAACTTCACCGCGATCTTTTGCGCGACGTGGAAAACACCAGGCGGACAAGCCATACACGGCCAACGCTTGATCTCGGCCTGAAGACCCGCGATCTCGTCAGTGCTCATCCGCTTTTCAAGGACCTCCCCGGCAAACAGCAAAAGGCGATCCGCCGTATGATGAGGCCGCAATTCGCGACGCCCCGCGAGAAACTGATCCGCCGCGGCGACCGGGGCGATGCCGCCTATTTCATCGCCTCCGGCGCAGTGGAGGTGCAGGCGCCAAGCCACACCGTCCGCCTCGGGCGCGGCGACGTCTTCGGGGAAATCGCGCTCATGACCGGTGGGCGGCGCAGTGCAGATGTGGTCGCGCTCGGCTATTGTCAGCTGCTGAGCCTCGGTGCCCATGATTTCAAATCCCTCATGGACCAGCATCCCGACCTGCGCGAACACGTGGTTGCGCTTGCCGAAATGAGACAGCTCATGAACACCGACACGGCTGAGCACGAGATGGAAGATCCGGTTGTGCCGCAATTCGCATCCGAGGATCCTGCGCAGGACCAGAATGAGACGGTTGAAGCGAAGGGCGACAACGGCGATCAGGTCACCCCCGCTGATGCGGCTCCGGCCTCTGAAGAACAGAAGGACGAGACTGTGAAACTCGAGGTCACGGAGGAGATCCAGGTGACCGAAACGATCACGGTTTCCAGGAACAAGGAAGAAACGGCTGCCGAGTGTCCTTCCGAAGTTGCCTCAGAAGACCTGGATGCCGATACGGAAAAGGGTGACAAAAAGGAAACCGCCTCAGGTTGAGGCGGTCTCACTGAAGGGGCCTGAAACGGTTTATCCGGCTTTCTGGATCTCAACCGAGTGCGGATAGGGAATGGAGACACCGCCCGCATCGAAGGCTTCCTTCACGGCCTTGAGCATATGGAACCTGAGTTCCCAATAGTCTCCCGCCTCACACCACAGGCGAACACCGAGATCAACGGAACTGTCTCCCAGATTGGTCACGCGCACCCAGGGCTCCGGGTCCTTGTGAACCCGCTCGTCCGCATTGGCGACATCCAGAATGATCTGTATGGCCTTGTCGGCGTCGTCGCCGTAGTCAATGCCGAAGGTCAGGTCGAGCCGGCGGGTATCGTGGGCCGAAAAGTTGGTAACGACCGCACCCCATGCCTGACCATTCGGCATGATTATCTGGACGTTGTCCGGCGTCACGAGTTCCGTGACGAAGATATTGAGGTCCTTGACCGTACCCGAGGTGCCGCCGATGTCGACAAACTGGCCGATCTTGTAAGGCCGGAAGATGATCAGCATCACCCCGGCAGCAACATCGCTCAGCGTTCCCTGAAGAGCCAGGCCGATGGCCAGGGTACCGGCACCGAGGACGGCGACAAGGCTGGTTGCCTCGATGCCGAAGAGCTGCAGCACCGCGATCAACGTCACCAGCAGGATCAGCCAGCGAACGATGGAGGCGGCAAACCCGCCGATCGTGTCGTCGATCTGCGGATGACTGACGATCCTGCGCCGCACCAGCCCCGAAACCATGCCCGCCACGATCCAGCCGATGATGAGAACAACGACTGCTTTCACCGCATTGATTATCAGTGGCCCATAGGCCCCGACCTGATCCATTGCACTTTCCATGCGATCCCCCTTATTGGAAACAACCCGACCGTTCTGATCCGACTTAACTCCAGAATTGTGAACGCGTCAAAACAATCGGGTCGTCGACCACAGAATGGTATGGCCGCCCGGAACTGTTCCTAAGCGTGTGTGTCGCGCCAGTCTTCAAGGAACTGAACCATGTCCTCGTTCCCGCATCCGGAGATGAAATTGGGGTAGAGCACGCTGCCGGCCTCCAGCAGCAACCGCGCGCAAGACACATGATCGGCGTCAGAACGCTTGGGCGCAAATTCCGAGCCGTGAACAACCGTATCGAGGGCATCGCCGCCATAGTCGTTCTTGCGTGTCAAATCCGGTCCCAAAGTGAGGAAATAGCCCATCTCGTCCACAAGCCCGTTCCAGCCGGCCACGTGAAGGGGCGGCAGGCCCATCGTGTCGGGCACGTCCGGATCGAGGCCTGCGGTCACTAGGCGCTTCATGTGATCCAGCTTTCCGGGGATGAAGGCAAGACGTGTCAGGAGCCCCCTGTCCTCCTCGCTCAGGCTGTTGAGGTCCAGCACGCCAGGCACATCAGCGCCGGAGGCACATGCCGCCAGGATGGCCTCATTGCCGTCGAGCACGCCTGCAAAGCCCTTCCGCGCCAGATGGTCCGCGACAGGGACATTGCCGTAGATACAGGCCATTGCATGGGCCGTGTGCCCATCCCACACCGCGCTCGGATCCGCGCCGAATTCCAGAAGCAAGTCGACCACCTCAACGGAAGCCCCGCGCCGGGCTGCCTGGTGCAGCGACGGGATCGTGTTCATCGGCTGACCGCTCGGATGGTCGGGCACGGTCAGGTTCGGGTCTGCACCGGCTTCCAGGAGCATCCGCACCATCTCGGCATTGTCGAAATCGAGCGCCCGTGGAAGCGCGTTCGTTCCATCCGGTTTGGCGCCGTGTTTCAAGAGCAACGCCAGAGCCTGCGTGTGCCCGAGTTCGGTGCTGTGATAGAGGCTTTCGTCATCGTTGGGGTTGGCACCGTGTTCCAGAAGCCATTTGCCCAGCTCGTAGTTGTCCGCGTGACACATGGCTCCATAGAGCGCAGACAGCGTGTAGTCACCATCGGGCTCCGGCGAATAGCCGTCATCCACGCTCGCACCGCCTGCCCGTAGCAGGTCTGCGATCGCGAGCATATCGCCTGACTTTTCCGGGCGGCGATGGATCTCCTGCGAATAGGCCAGGTGCAACATCGGCGACCTGACGCCGATCTTGCGCGTCGCCACTGCCGGGTCCGCCTCGATCGCTCGGTGGACACCATCGACGTCGTAAAGTGCGGCTTGCAAGCCCAGATTGTCGTCTTTCAAGTCCGGATCATCGTTCAGCAAGCGCTCCGTGACCCAGTGCTGACCGAAATAGAGCGCCACCTTCAGGCGCTCGGCCTTCTCTTGCCGGTTCATGGCGCGGCTTTCGATGGCAAATTTGAGTTTCGGCCAGCTTTCGTGCCCGGCCTCGCGGGCGATCACATGCAGGAAGTCAGCATGTCTGAGGTTTCTGTCGTCGCTGACATGCGCGG
>JGI12316J15310_10000148_pt3 | contig 13781 bp, 11 predicted proteins | sample MarCyaLeptolynsp_FD_15310 | JGI IMG/M metagenome (IMG submission 15310)
ACTCTCTATCGCCGCAGGGTGCCGTTCGCTGGCCTCGCGTCGCGGGCCGGGGCCACCATGGCCGGTGATCCCTCGGACGTGGTATCGATCCGCCGCCGACGAGCGATCGCCGAAGCGTCGTGCTAGGCACGGACGCCGGGCTCGAACGGCATCGGAGACCGATATGGCAGAACTCAAGGGAAGCAAGACCCACGACAACCTCAAGGCCGCCTTCGCGGGCGAGTCGCAGGCGAACCGCCGCTACCTCTACTTCGCCAAGCAGGCGGACGTTGAGGGGTACCCGGAGATCGCCGGCAACTTCCGCGAGACCGCGGAGGGCGAGACCGGCCACGCGCACGGCCACCTCGACTACCTCAAGAAGGTCGGCGACCCCGCCACCGACCTCCCGATCGGGGACACCGCCGACAACCTCAAGGCCGCCGTCGCCGGCGAGACCCACGAGTACACGGACATGTACCCGGGCATGGCGAAGACCGCCCGCGAAGAGGGCTTCGGCGAGATCGCCGACTGGTTCGAGACCCTGGCCAAGGCCGAGAAGAGCCACGCCGGCCGGTTCCAGAAGCTGCTCGACGACATGTAGTGACGGCGCGGCCGTCGGGGCCGCCGCCAACCCACGAGGGCCGCGTTTCCGTCCGGGAGCGCGGCCTTCTCGCGTCTGTCTTGAGCATGCGGACCGGGTTGCTATGGTCCACGCGCAGACATGAGTGAAAAGAACGTCTCCTATCAGCCGACCGATGGCTTGTCCTACGACCCCGCGGAGGACAAGTACTGGGACGAGTCGGCCCTGAACAAGGAGATCACGCGGGTCTTCGAGGTCTGCCACGGCTGTCGCATGTGCTTCAAGTACTGCGACTCCTTCCCCACGCTCTTCTCCCTGCTCGACGACCAGTACGACGGGGACGTCCGGCGCATCACCAAAGCGGACACCGAAAAGGTGATGACGCAGTGCTTCCAGTGCAAGCTCTGCGAGGTCCAGTGTCCGTACACGCCGCGGGACAAGCACGAGTTTCAGCTCGACTTTCCCAAGCTCGTGCATCGGTGGTCGGCCCAGCGTTTCAAGAAGCAGGGGCCCACGCTGCAAAACCGAGTCCTCGGCGACCCCGATCTCGCTGGGATGGCCGCGCGGGCGAGCCTCGGCCTGGCCAACGTGATGAACCGGGTGCAGGCGCACCGGGTCTTCATGGAAAAGGTCATCGGCATCCACCGCGACAAGCAGCTGCCCGACTTCGCCTTTTCGACGTTCGAGTCCTGGGCCGCCAAGAACGGGCTGATGGAAAAGGGCCCCGGCGGCGAGGCCGTGCTGTTTCAGACCTGCTTCGTGCAGCACAACGAACCGGAGATCGGCAAGGACACGATCGAGGTCCTGCAGCGCAACGAGGTGGACGTTCGCTGTGAGCGAGGCTTGGCCTGCTGCGGCATGCCGGCATGGGAGCACGGCGATCTGGAGGGTCTGCGCAAGAAGGCCCGCACCAACCTCGACCTGCTCGTTCCCTACGTCGAGCAGGGCGCAAAGGTGATCGCGATCAATCCGACGTGCTCGATGATGCTGCGGCGCGAGTACCCCGAGCTCGTCGACGAGGAAGATCGCGAGCGCGCCCAGCTGGTGGCCGATGCCGTCGTCGATCCCAGCGAGTACCTGTGGTCACTGCGCAAAGAAGAGCGGTTCAACACCGACTTCGCCAGCAGTCCCGAGGGTACCGTGGCCTACCACGCACCGTGTCACCTCCGAACCCAAGGGGTCGGGTTTCGCGGGCGCGACCTGCTGCGCAAGATTCCGGGGGTCAAGCCCAAGCTCGTGATGGAGTGCTGCGGACACGACGGCACCTACGCCATGACGACCGAAGGCTTCGAGCCCTCGCAGCGCGCCGGCAAGCGAGCGTTCGACGGCATGGGTGAAGCGGACGCCAAGGTGTGGTCGACCGATTGCCCGCTGGCGGCGATCCAGTTCGAGCAGCACGCCGGCCAAAAACCTCTGCACCCGATGAGCCTGCTCGCCAAGGCCTACCGCGGCGACCGCTTCGACAAGCCGGCTTTGCCCCCGGGCGACGCAACCGTCGCCGAGCTCCCCGAAAACGAGAAAACCAAGGACGTCGATGAAACCCGTTGAGCGCAGCGAAATCCTCGACTACGTCACCTACGGCGAGCAGCGCGACGCGATTCGCCCCGGTGTCCTCGCCGCCAAGCAGCAGCGTCGGATCATCGTGGCCGACGGCACGCTGACCTTCCTGTTCGAGAACCGCGACACGGTGCGCTACCAGGTGCACGAGATGCTGCGAACCGAGCAGATCGTCAAGGAAGCCGACATCCAGCACGAGCTGTCGACCTACAACGAGCTGCTCGGCAGCGGCACAGAGCTGGGGTGCACGCTGCTCATCGGCATCGACGACGAGCAGGTGCGCGACGAAAAGCTCCGCGCGTGGGTCAAGCTGTGCGACCACCTCTACGCGGCGGTGGGCGACGAGAAGGTGCGCCCGACGTTCGACCCGCGTCAGGTCGGCGACGAGCGGCTCAGCTCGGTCCAGTACCTCAAGTTTCCCGTGGGGCCGAAGGCTCCGACGGCGCTGGGGTGCGACCATCCAGACCTCACGGTGCAGAGCCAGCTCACCGACGAGCAGCGGGCTGCGCTGCAGGCCGACCTCGACGCCGACTGAATCGAGTCCTCAGTCGTTGGCCGCGGCGGGCAGCTCGGGGCGAGTCGCGCGCAGGAGCATCGCGGCCGAGCCCAGCGCGATCGTCAGCCCCCAGCCGAACGTGATGCCGCCGAACATCTGCAGCCGTCCCCAGGCACAGATGGCCATCACCATCATTGCGCCCCAGCGAACGTGCCAGCGCAGCGTCGGCGTGGTGCCGGACGCTCGCGCTGACGCCTGGTGAACCGCGAAGTAGATCCCCGACACGATCGAAAACCCGAGAAACGGCAGCCCCGCAACGGCCATGCCGCTGCTGAACGCAAACCACGCCACGAGGATCAGCTGGCTGTGCATGATCGCGATCGGCGGACGGACCAGCCGAGAGGCAAACGCCGGCACTGAGATGCGCGACGCGATCGCCACCGCGAGTCCGAACACGAACGGTGAGCCGAGGCCGATGACGGTGATGAAGCCTTCGACCGGACTGCGACCAAAGGCCTCGACCACGAGGTCGATGAACCGACGACCGTCCGGCAGCAGCGGAAAAAATGCCGCCGCGACCATCGTCAGACCGAAGAGCGTCACCCGCCCGGGCAGCGGGGGCTCGGGGAGCGGTCCGTCGTCCTCGAAGTCCTGTCCGTGCGCGTCGTCGTCCGTCACCGAGGCAGGATGACACGAAACGACTTTTTCGACGGCCTGCGAGTCAGCCGAACGACTCTAGCGCCGCGCGGGCCACGACGTCCCCGTGCTCTTGCACGAAGTGACCGGCCTGATCGAGCACGAGCGGCTCGGGACAGCCGCGGATCGTGCCGCGCAGCTGCTCCATCACGGGCTTGCCGAGCACGGGGTCCTGCACCCCGATCGCCATGAACGATTCGCCGCTCCACTGCTCCCGCCAAAAACCGATGGCGCGACGCGACGTCTCGGCCCCGGGCATGTCGCGATCGGTGGGCACGATGGCCGGGAAGCGCTTGACGCCCATCTTGGCCCGCGCGTCGGCGAACGGCGCGTCGTAGGCCGCGACCTCGGCGTCGGTCAGTCCCGGGACCGCACGCTTCATCAGGCGGCCGACGTCGAAGTCTTCCTGGGAGGCGACGTAGTCACGCCATGCGAGGAACCCCGGCGAGGGCACCACCCCCACGGCCAGCGCGGTGTTCATCACGATCAGCCGCGAGAACCGCTCGGGCATGTCCATCGGTACGGTCAGCCCGATGATGCCACCCCAGTCCTGGCACACCAGCGTGATGTTGGACAGCTCGAGCTTCTCGATGAGGCCGACGATCGTGTCGCGATGAAAGTCGAACGTGTAGGCACCCGCAGCGACGGGCTTGTCCGAGCGCCCGAAGCCGAAGAAGTCCGGAGCCACGACGCGTCCGCCCGCCTCGACGAAGATCGGGAGCATCTTGCGGTACAGAAACGACCACGTCGGCTCGCCGTGCAGGCACAAGAACGTGTGCGTCGCGTCCTTGGCCCCTTCGTCGAGGTAGTGCAGGCGCAGGCTCGGCGCGACCGCGAGTCCTTCGGCGTAGTGCGGGGCGAACGGGAAGTCTGGCAGCCCTTCGAAGCGAGCGTCTGGGGTGCGTACGTGGTCCATCGCGACAGCTGACCGATTGAGTCGGGGACCTGGCCGACCGAGAGAATGCGAGAAGGGGGGATGTTTCCCGGCCGACCAGGCCGCACACGACGCGGTTCGTATAACACCGGGCTGTGGGGTACGGTAGGGACAAGGACGTGCGCGCAAGGTCATGCGCCAGTTCAACCGGGTCATGTGCGGCCGCTTCACCCTCACGACCAACGACTACAAGGCCGTCGCCGAGGCCCTGGATGCAGAGCTGCTTGCCGAGGCTGACGAGTGTCGTCCGCGTTACAACGTGGCGCCCGGTGATCGACACCCGATCGTTTGGCTCGACACCGGCGACGACGCGCGACGCCTGATGCAACCGGCCGCGTGGGGCATGCCCGGCGCCGACGGCGACCGCGTTCACATCAACGCGCGCAGCGAGACCGTGCACACCAAGCCCGCGTTTCGTGACGCACTGTTCGGCGCCCGGTGTCTCGTCGCAGCGGATGGCTTCTTCGAGTGGACCGGAGACAAGAACCACCGGCAGCCGATCTGGTACCACCCGCCGGGCGGAGGCTTGTGGGTCTTCGCGGGCCTGTACCGGGACGTGGTGGATCGCAAGACGGGCGAAGTGGAGCGCCGCTTCACCATTCTCACGACCCAGGCGAACGACCTGGTGGGCCAGATCCACGACCGAATGCCCGTGATCCTCGACGCCGCCGGGCGCCAGCAGTGGCTGGCGCCGCCGCCGACGGACGTGCACACCTGGCCGGCAGTGTTCTCACAGATGCGCGGACTGCTTGCGCCGCTCCCCAGCGAGGCGGTGGTCGCGACCGAGGTCTCCAACCGGGTCAATCGGGTCGCCCACGACGCCCCCGCGTGCATCGCCGAGCACCGCCACGTCAAGCAGCAGACCCTGTTCTGACCGCGACAACCCTGTTTATTGGTAGCCTCCGCGGGCGCCGAGCGCTGCCACCATGCTGTGGGCCTTCGTCACCGCCACTCTGCTGGCGGTCGCGCCGCCGGAGGGTGCGACCGCCTCGCGTGTCGTGGTCGCGGAGCCGCGGAGCTATCACGCCGAGCACACCGTCGACACGATCGTCATCGACGGCAAGGCCACCGAGAAGACCTGGCAGCGCGCCGACGTCGACGACCGCTTCAAGGAACGTCAGCCCAACGTCGGCGACGACCCTCCCGTTCGGACCGAGCTCCGGGTCGCCTATGACGAGAGCAATCTCTACTTCTTCATCGACTGCCACGCGCCGCCCGGCGACGTCACCGCCCGGACGCTGCGTCGCGACAACGGCGGGATCTTTCAGGACGACACCGCGATCCTGAAGATCGATGCGGCGCACAACCATCGCGACGCGGTCGCCCTGGGGGTCAATCCCGAGGGCGCGCAGATCGACTCGCTGGGCCTCAACGATGGCCAGCAGTTCATCACCGAGTGGGACGCGGTGTGGTACGCCGAGACCACGCGTCGCGAGGATGGCTGGACGGCGGAGTTCCGCGTGCCGTTTGCAATCCTCGGCATCAAGAGCGCCGACCACCAGTCGATCGGACTCAACATCACCCGCGATCACCCGACGCGCAACGCGACCTACGACTGGGCCTTGATCGTGCCACCACGCAGTCCGATGGCCGCCAGCCAGTTCGGCGACCTCGAGGGCATCGAGCACGTCAAGGCACAGCGCGCCGTCGAGTACACGCCCTACGCGCTGCTGCGGAGCAACTTTCGGCCCGGCTTTTCGCTCGACCCACGCCGACGGCCAAACTTCGCGACCGGCGGCGACGTTCGCGTCCAGGTCGGAGCCTCCTCCTACGTAGAAGGCAGCTTTCTCACCGACTTCGCCCAGGTCGAAGCGGACCAGGTCCAGGTCGCTCGCGATCGGTTTCCGTTGTTCTTCCCCGAGCGGCGGCCGTTCTTCATCAACGGCCTGGACGTGTTCCAGTTTGGGCGCGAGCGGGAGGCGCAGTTGTTCTTTTCCCGCCGGGTGGGCTTGGTTGGGGGCGGCCAAGCGGTGCCCGTGCTCGGCGGCGGCAAGGTGTACGGCCGCGCGGGCCGGGTGCAGTACGGCATCCTCGAGGTACAGACGCTCGGCGCCCCCGACGATCCCCGGCGCGGGATCGAGGCGAGCGAACCGGAAAACGTCGCGGTGGGGCGGGTGAAGGTCCAGGCCACCGACGAGTTCAACATCGGTGCGATGGTCCTGGGCCGGCACCGCTTTTCCACCGAGCACCAAGACGATGCCGCGGCCGGCGTCGACGCGCGGGTCGTCGCGCTCGGTGGCAAGCTCCAGTACTACGGCTTTCTCGCGGGAACGTTCGCGCAAAGCCCCGCCATCCCGGCGATGGATACCGCGATGGGAGTCGAGCCCGCGACGCCAAAGACGACCACGCTGGGCGGCAGCGCCTATTCGTTCTTACAGTACCGCGGCCTCTACGTCCGCCCCGACGCGCTCTGGCTGTGGAGCGACGACAAGTTCGACCCGCGACTGGGCTTCTACCGCCGACCGGGTTCGTCGCGTCAGGAGATCGGCATCGCCTTCGTGCCGCGACCTCAGGTCCTCGGCCTGCGGGAGATTTCGTTCGGCCCGCGCTACTCGGTCGAGTTCGACCCCGGCTATCGCGACCGCCTCGGGCAGAGCGGCGGCAGCAACTTCGGGCTCACGTGGAACAACGGCGCGAACATCAACTACCAGTATCGGCACTTCGTCGACGACGTCGCCCGGCCGTTCGAGCTGTACCAGCACACGGTCGAAGCGCGCCGCTACACCGGCTTCTCGCACGTCGTGTCGGTCGGCTCACCGCAGCGCCGCGCCGTGACGGGCAACGCCCGCTACGAGTTCGTCGAGCTCTTCGGCGGAATTGCGCACCAGCCCTCGGCGAACATCACCGCCCGTCTGGGCAAGCACTTCGCGTTCGGAGGCGGGTACACGCACCTCGTCGGGCACCTCGCAGACGCCGACGAGACCTTCGACTTCGGCTTCGCCAACGCCAACATGGACATCGCGTTCACCCGCAACCTGGCGATCGACAATCTCGGCCGGCTCGACCTGTCGCCCGGCAACGAGCGGGTTGGTGTGCAGTCCCGTCTGCGGTGGCGCTTCATCCCGGGCAGTGACCTCTTCGTCGTCTATCGTAGTGACGTGCCGCTTGCGGCGCCCGTTGCCGGGGGTGACGTCGCGCGCCCGTTTCACGAGCTGACGGTCAAGATCACCTACTACCTGCGTGCCTTCGTCAATCGCTGACCGACTCGGCAACGGCAGGGTCTGATCCGGTACCTGCGGTAGCCTTCCGGGCATGCCGCCGGTCATCGACGCCTGGATCCAGCACCCGACGCCAGCGTTTCTCTCCGACCCGATGTTCGCGACCGTGCGCCGCTGGTCGGGAACCGATCAGGTCCCGTCGGAGATCCCGCTCTCCTTCACCACGGCGGCCCTCGAGTCCGCCAACGTCGAGCGCGGACTGGTGAGTGCGTGGCACGGACCCCAGGGCGTCATGATCAGCAACGACGAGGTTGCCGGCTGGGTCGCCGAGCGTCCGGATCGACTCTCAGGAATCGCATCGGTCGACCTGTCCCGTCCGATGGATGCGGTGCGGGAGCTTCGACGCGCGGTCAACGAGCTGAAGATGGTCGGCGTCCGCATCCTGCCGTGGCTGTGGGAGACCCCGCCCGACGATCGGCGCTACTACCCGATCTACGCCGCGTGCATCGATCTCGGCGTGCCCTTTTGCCTGCAGGTCGGGCATGCGGGACCACTGCGTCCGAGCGAGCCCGGACGACCGATCCCCTACCTCGACCAGGTCGCTTGCGACTTCCCCGAGCTGGTGATCGTGGGCGGGCACATCGGCTACCCGTGGACCGAGGAGATGCTCGCGCTGGCGACCAAGTACGACAACGTCTACATCGACACGTCGGCGTACACGCCCAAGCGCTATCCGTCGGCGCTGGTGGAGTTCATGAAAGGTCGCGGCCGCAAGAAGGTGCTGTTCGGCACGAACTGGCCGATGATTCCGCCGGCGAAGGCCCTCGGACAGCTCGACCTGCTGGGACTGGACGACGAGACCGCCGCCGATTTCCTCGCCGGCAACGCTCGGCGGGTCTTCGGGCTGCCGTGAGCGAGCAGTCCATCGCTCGGATCATGGCTGAGCGCCCGCGACGAGCTTGAGCGACCGGTCCTCGCCGAGCCCCAGCGTGACCTCGACGCCCGGCTTGACGTTGACTAGGCCCCGATAGCGATAGCGGTTGTTGCCGGTGACGTCGTGGCCGTCGACGCTCTCGATCGTGTCGCCGACCTTCAGCCCGGCCTGCGCCGCGGGGCCATCGGGTCGAACGAACGCCACCTCGAGGGGTACGTCCTCGGACTCGACCCCGGGCGGCGTCTCCTTGGTCTTGAAGCCGAGATCGCCGTCATCATCGGCGCGCTTGCGGCGATTGGGCACCACGAAGATGTCCGCCAGCTCGTAGCTCTTGACGTCTGTAGGGATGCTGGCGCGCGTGCGCGTCCACCCGTAGGTCTCGGTGTTGAAGCTGCGCGGCATCGCCATCACCCGAACCTCGCCCGCCGAGGCGTTCTCCACCGTGAAGTGACCGTCTTCGTCGGAGACGTTCGGTTGGTCTCCCTTGCCGCCGCCCATGCGGAACGAAAAACCGCCACCGCGCAGCGGAGAGACCGTGACTTCCATGCCGGGCACCGGCTCCTTGGTCTCGAGGTCGAGCAACCGCCCGGTCACGACGACCTTGGGCACCAGCTCGATCTTGATGCCCTCGATGTCTTGCCCCACGGCGAGCTCCGTATTCGCGGTGGCATCCCCGTCCGAGGAGGTGACCGAGATCTCGAAGTTCCCGGCCGGGACCTCGCGCAGCGTCCAGCGCCCCTCGGTCTTGTAGAAGCTGTCCGAGGCCCAAATGCCGGCCGCCTTGTCGTTGGCGCTGACCCGGAAGTCGTCCGGCACACCGCCGCCGACGATCGAGACCGTGCCCGAGATGGTCCCGGTCGTTTCGATCTCGAGCGTCACGCCGGTCGCCCCGAGCTCGACGTGCTCGGTGATGGCCTCTCCCCCACCCTTGCGAAAGGCACGGATCGTGTACGTGCCGTCGCCGAGCTCGTCGCAGGTGAACGCCCCGTCCTGATCGGTCAGGATCGGTTTGCGCCCCCACGAGCCCCAGCGCACGGTCTGGCGGTTGCGCCCCGCGGCCGCGGCCGCGCTCTCGGACTCGCGGTCGCAGTTGATGAACGCGTCGGAGACCGGACCGCCTCCGGCGTCGACGACGGTGCCTGAAATCGACCCGTCGTGGGTCTCCACCACCAGCTCGACTTCCGCGACCTCGCCCTTGGCGATGTCGATCAGCTCGCCCTGCAGGTCGTCGTCCGACTTTCCGGGGGCGCGGAGCTGCTTGCGCCAGCCCTTGTTCGCGCTGACCCGCGTCGGCCCCGGTTCGACGTTTTCGATGCGGAAGGTCCCATCGTCCGCAGTGCTGGCGCGACTTCGCCACGAGCGGCCGCCGGTTCCGCGCGCCTGCACGCTGGCGCCCGAGACACCTTCGCCACGCTGGTTGACCACGCGCCCCGTGACACCGCCGCCGCGCTCGAGCGTCACGGTGATCGGCTCGGCCCCCGACTCGCCGACCTCGATCTCCGGCTTGTCCTCGAGCTCGAGAAAATCGTCCGCGCTGACCGACACCTGGTACTTGCCGGCGACCACGCCGTCGAGCTCGAACGTTCCGTCGGCCTTGGTGCGATCCGAGGCCCACTGCTGCGTTCCGGCGCGCCCCTCGAGCATCACCGAGGCCCAGACGTTTGCATCTTCGACCGGCTTGCCGTCTTCGTCGACGACCTTGCCGCCGACGGTCAGTCCCGATTCGACCTCCCACACCTGATCGCCGATCGCCTCGGTCCCGACCTCGAGGTTGGGAATCTCGGTCTGCTTACGATAGCCGTCACAGTTTGCGGTGACCTCGTACGTGCCCGGCTTGAGGCCGCGCACCAGCACGGTGCCATCGGGTTCGGTCTGTCCCCACTTGCTCTCGTTGGCCTTCTTGTCCGACAGCGAGACCGAGCCGCGCTCGCACGGCTTGCCCTTCGTACCCGCGATGACGACCTGCCCGCGGACGCTCGCCGCTGGATGCAGCTCGATCAGGACCTCGCCTTCCGACTGCGCGAGCCCCACGTGCACGGCGAGCTCCGCGCGGCCGTAGCCGTTCTCCGTCACCGCCGTGGGGTGATACTGACCGGGCCCGAGGCTCTCGAGCGTGAAGCGGCCATCCGCGTCGGTCACCGCCCGCGACTCGCTCCACCATCCCATGTCACCCGACGTCACGACCGCGTCGGCGACCGGCGTCTTGGTACCCGCAAGCACGACGCGACCCGAGACGACCGACTCCGGCGTCAGGAACAACTCGAACGAGTAGCCGGGCGCGGTGCCGGACTGGCTTGCCTCGCCGTAGCCTTCGGCTTTGGCGCTGACGGACAGCGAGCCGTCCTCGACCCATCCGGTGAACTCGCCCTCGGCATCGGTCGTCACGAACATCTGGCCGGGTCCACCCGCGCCCCACCAGCTGCCGCTGCTGAGCGTCACGAGGGCCCCTTCGACGACGCCGCCCGCGAGGTCACGCACCACGCCTTTGACCTCGACCCCGCCCGCGACCAGCGCCAAGTTCACGTCGGTACGCTGCTGACCCGGACGGAGTCGAACGTTGCGGTACTCGTCCTCCTCGCGAAACGACTTGGGCAGATAACCCTGGCGCGCCGCGCTGACCCGGTAGCTCATCGGCGCGAGCTCGGTGAAGCGGTAGTACCCGTCCGGCCCGGTCTTCTGGCACCGAGGCATGCGCGTCAGCGACGAGGGCGCGTCGCGATCCTCAGCCATCACGCACACGTCGGCATTGGCCAGCGGTGCGCCGTCCGCCTCCGTGGTGATCGTGCCCGAGATGCTCGCGGCCTCGCGCTGCCACGGCAGCACAGCAAGCTTCGGGTCGCCTGACTTGTCGCCGTTCAGGAGCTTCTTGGCGCGCGGCCCATCCTGCGCCTTGGCGGTGACCGGCGGATCTTCGGTATCGGCCTGTGCATTCGAACCGTCACGTGACCACAAGAACCATCCCAGTCCGAGGGCCGCAGCGAGACACGCGATGAGGAGGGGACGTTTGTTGGAGGTGGCCATATCGCGACGGGGGCGGGCGTGCTCTTGCACGCGACGGCGAGGCTCTGGTTCCAGACCGACACCATCGAGCCACGCCAGGTTTCCGGTGTACCCCGGTTGGTGCCGGAGCTGACGTCCCGGTTCCCAAAAGATCATACAAACGCCGTTTATTTCGGTCGCGAGACCCCATGGGGGACACCGGGATTCGCTAGGCTGATGTCGTGAGGGTGCTCGGACCATGGTCGGTCGCGTGGTTGTTGACGGTTGGTTGCGGCGATCCGACGACGGACCAGACGGACGCTGAAACCGACGCCGGGACCGAGACGAGCGACCGCGACGACGACGACGACGACGACGACGGATCCGAGGGCGACGACGGGAGCGACGACAACGGGAACGGCTGTCCGAGCAACCCCGACAAAGACGCGCCCGGGGTGTGTGGCTGTGACGTGCCCGATACCGACACCGATGCCGACGGGACGCCGGACTGCAACGACGCTTGTCCGGACGACCCCGGCAAGCTCGAGCCCGGTGCCTGCGGCTGCGGCTCGAGCGACGACGATGCCGACGGCGACGGACTGCCGGCGTGCCAGGACAACTGTCCCAGCGACGGCAACGGCACCCAAGCGGACGAGGACGGCGACGGTATCGGCGATGCCTGCGACAACTGCATGCTGATCCCCAACGCGGGCCAGATCGACGAGGATGGCGACGGGACGGGAGAGGCATGCGCGTGCGAGCCGACCGCGATCCCGTGCCAAGCCGGCAACGCGGGCGCGCCCTACGGGTGTCTGGGCGTCGACGTTCTCGCCCGCCTCTCGCTCGAGGATCTCCAAGCCAACGTCGCGACCGACATCTGGGGCTGGACTGATCCGAACACGGGCACCCCCTACGCACTGGTGGGCGTCAACCACGGCACGGTCTTCGTCGACCTGACGTACCCCTACTGTCCGCGCCGGGTCGGAACGCTGCCCACCACGGTTTCCAACGGCCCACTGCGCGACATCAAGATCTACGGCGACTACGCGTTCGTGGTTGCAGAAGCGTCGCAACACGGGATGCAGGTGTTCGACCTGCGGCGGCTTGCGGACCACGACCCGCGCCTGCCGCTGACCGCCGACGCCATCTACGAGGGCTTCACCAACGCCCACAACATCGTCATCGACCCCAACACGCCCTTCGCCTACGCGGTCGGAAGCCAAACCTGCGAAGGCGGACTGCACATCGTCGACATCAGCGATCCGCTGGCGCCCACCGGCGTGGGCTGCTGGAGCGACGTTGGATACGTGCACGATGCCCAGTGCGTGACCTACGACGGCCCGGACGTCGAACACGCCGGCCGCCAGATCTGCATCGTGTTCAACGGCGAGCTCGGCTCGGTGAGCATCGTCGACACGACGGACAAGGGCGCCATCGTGGAGCTGTCGCGCACCGACTACTCGGGGGCGAGCTATGCCCACCAGGGCTGGCTGACCGAAGACCAGACCTACTTGCTGCACAACGACGAGTTCGACGAGTCGATCAACGGCCACTTCACCCGAACGTACATCTGGGACGTCTCGGATCTCGACGCGCCTCAAATCGTCGACTTCTTCGAGGCCGACACCAACGCGACGGACCACAATCTGTTCACCGCCGGTGACCTCGCGTATCAGGCCAACTACCGCGCGGGCGTTCGCCTGTTCTCGCTCGAGAATGTGGCTTCGGGGTCGCTGAGCGAAGTTGCATACCTCGACACCGATCCCACCGGTGACGGTCCTCAGCTCAACGGTGCGTTCGGGGTCTACCCCTGGTACGAGGACGGACTGTTCGTCGTCAGCGACATGCAGCGCGGTCTATTCGTGCTGCAGCTCGACGAGTCACTGCGGTAGCCCGTCGCACAAGTCGGCTACCTGCACGGCCAGATCGCCGACGAGCAGCTCCGCCATCGCGTCGGCATCGACCTCGGGGGTCAGCGGCTCGGTCATGGCAGGGCGCGCCAAGCCGGAGAGCAGCGTGCCCAGTGCCCCTTCGCCGAGGCAATCGGGCTCGACGAAGCCACCACCGACGATGCATCCCATGCCGCCGCACTGCGTCTTGGCGAGCGCGAGACGGTCGATCAGGTCATCGGTCTGATCCACCGGGGTTTGATCCGCTGCGTCGGACACGAAGACGATCGCGAGCACCGCTGCGTTGTCGCGTACGAATGCACCGTTGTCGCCGCTGTTGATCGGGTCTGCGACCCAGCCAGCAGCCGCCGTGGGCATCTCGATCTGCGAGCCTGCTTCGCCGAGGTCGACCGCCTCGGCAAACCACGCGGCGAGCGCCTCGAGCTCGGCCGCGGACGCCTCGGTCGTGACCTCGAAGTACGGCATGCCCATCGACGATGCCAGCCGGCCTTGGGACGCCGGTAGCTCGTTGTCCAGAGTTTCGGGCGTCTCGTAGAACGCTGCGGCGGGCCGACCACC
>JGI12316J15310_10000880_pt6 | contig 13774 bp, 13 predicted proteins | sample MarCyaLeptolynsp_FD_15310 | JGI IMG/M metagenome (IMG submission 15310)
CCGCCGCGATTTCTCGTTTCGTGGTCACCACGGTTGCGCCCAGTCCAAGGACAGCTGCCGGATAGTCAGCGGCCGGATCGTTATTGGCGAGTGAACCGCCAATCGTACCTCGGTTTCGGACCTGCGGATCACCGATTCCTCCTGCCAGAGCAGCAAGGCCCGGGATTGCGTTCTGCACATCGGAGGAACTGGCGACCGCCGCATGCGTGGTCATTGCCCCGATCGTTACCGTCGATCCATCTGACGAAATGCCGACCAGATCGCGGCAACCGCTCAACGACACAACATCGCTTGGAGCCGCAAGGCGCTGTTTCATGGTTGCGATCAGAGTCTGACCGCCTGCCATGATCTTACCTTCCTCTGCGGACCCAACGGCTGACGCGGCATCCGCGACGGTCGAGGGAGAGTGATAGTTGAAGTTATACATTGCTTCGTTCCTTTCCCTTGAACCGTTATTCGGCCGCCGCCGGCACAGATGCCGACTGGATAGCGTGCCAAACTTTCTGAGGCGTTGCGGGCATGGAGATGTCTTCCACACCGCGTTCCGCCAACGCATCGAGGACTGCATTGATGACCGCCGGCGGAGAGCCGATGGCTCCAACTTCACCGCACCCTTTCACGCCAAGGGAGTTATGCGCGCAGAGTGTAGATTCCGTTGCAGCCTGAATATTCGGCAGGTTGTCCGCCCGTGGCATGCAGTAATCCATGTAGGACCCAGAGATGAGCTGACCGTTATCGTCATACTCACAATTCTCCAGAAGCGCCTGGCCAATGCCTTGCGCAATCCCACCATGAATCTGTCCTTCCACGATCATCGGGTTAATGACACGGCCGACATCATCCACAGCCGTCATATTGACGACAGTGGTAACGCCGGTGTCCGGATCGATCTCCACTTCGCAGATATGGCAACCGCCCGGATACGTGAAGTTCATCGGGTCATAGAAGGCTTGTTCTTCCAGACCAGGCTCCAACGTCTCATGCGGGAAGTTGTGCGGAACATAGGCGGTCAGCGCCACCGTCCCGAAGTCGACTTCTTTGTCGGTCCCGGCAACGGTGAACTTACCGTCCTTAAACTCAACGTCCTCAGCCGATGCTTCCATCAAATGAGCTGCGATCTGCGACGCTTTATCGACGACCTTACCCAACGCTTTCATGAGAGCCTCGCCACCCACTGCCAGTGAGCGGGAGCCGTAGGTTCCCATACCGAATGCAATCCGGTTGGTGTCACCGTGATCAATTTCGATATTCTCAAGCGGAACACCGAGCGTTTCCGACACAAGCTGAGCAAAGGTCGTTTCATGCCCCTGACCGTGACTGTGAGATCCCGTGTAGATCGTCACCGATCCAGTCGGGTGTACGCGCACGTTGGCGCTTTCAAACAGACCTGCACGGGCGCCAAGAGACCCAACGACTGCCGACGGCGCAATGCCGCAGGCTTCCAAATAGGTAGAGATGCCAATGCCACGAAGCTTGCCGCGGGATTGAGCCTCCGCCTTGCGGGCTGCGAAGCCGTTCCAGTCGGACATTTCCATGGCCTTCTTCAGGGTCGCCTCGTAGTCACCGCTGTCATACTGCAGAGCGACCGGCGTCTGATACGGGAAGGCATCCGCCGGAATGAAGTTCTTCCGACGAATTTCAACCTGATCCATACCAAGCTGGTTTGCCGCTTTTGAAACGAGACGCTCCAGAAGGTAAGTCGCCTCTGGCCGCCCAGCACCACGATAGGCATCGACCGGCACGGTGTTCGTGAAAACAGCCTTCACGTTCGCATAGATTTTCGGCGTCGTATAAACCCCGGCCAACAGCGTTGCGTAAAGGTAGGTCGGCACGCAGGTGGAGAAGGTGGACAGATACGCGCCCATATTCGCCTTTGTGTAGACCTTCAGGCCCAGGAACTTGCCGTCTCCGTCAATCGCGAGATCCGCATGCGAGATGTGATCGCGTCCATGGGCGTCGGACATGAAGCTCTCAGACCGCTCCGCGACCCATTTGATCGGCCGACGCACCTTTGCGGATGCCCAGGTCACGATCGCTTCTTCGGCATAATGATAGATCTTCGAACCGAAGCCGCCCCCGACATCGGGCGCAACGACGCGGAGCTTATGCTCCGGAATCTGCAGCACAAACGCTCCCATCAGCAGCCGGATCACGTGCGGGTTCTGGCTGGTGGTATAGAGCGTGTACTCGCCTGTACCGGTGTTGTAATCGCCGATTGCCGCCCGTGGCTCCATTGCGTTCGGGACGAGACGGTTGTTCGTGAGGTCGATGGAAACCACATGGGCTGCGCCTTGGAATTCGGCATCGACTTCTGCTTCGTCGCCAATTTCCCAGTCATAGCAGAGGTTGCCCGGTGCGGCGTCGTCATGAACAAGGGGCGCACCATCTGCCAAAGCTGCGTCCAAATGAGCAACCGCAGGCAGTTCCTCGTAGTTCACGTCGATCAACTCAGCGGCGTCTTTCGCCTGCGCATAGGTTTCTGCGATCACGATGGCGACCTGATCGCCAACGTGGCGGACCTTACCGATTGCGAGAGCCGGGTGAGGCGGCTCGTTCATCGGGCTGCCGTCTTTGTTATTAACGCCCCAACCGCAGGGAATGCCGCCGACGCCTTCCATATCCGCGCCGGTAAATACCGCCAGAACACCTGCCGCAGAGGACGCCGCTGAGGTGTCGATGCCTGCGATCTTCGCATGCGCATGTGGGCTGCGCAGGATATAGGCGTAAGTCTGTCCGGGTTGATTGATATCGTCCGTATAATTGCCGCGCCCAGTCAGGAAACGGAAATCTTCCTTCCGCTTCACTGCAGCGCCGATTCCGGTTGCGCTCATATCGTTCTCTCCCAATTCGTGCTTTTCATGATCGCGCTCTATTGCTCCGGTTCCGCGAAGTTGTTGCGCGGTTTACCGGGAAAGGCGCGTTTATTTCCGCATCGCGGCCGCACCGGCGGCGATCGATTTCACGATGTTGTGGTATCCGGTACAGCGACAGATGTTGCCTTCCAGCCACTCCCGGATTTCCGTTTCGCTTGGCGCCGGATTTTTCGACGCTAGGTCGACCGCGCTCATCACCATGCCGGGCGTACAGAAGCCGCATTGCAATCCGTGATTGTCGCGGAAAGCCTCTTGCATCGGATGCAGCGTATCTCCGTCGGCCAAACCCTCGATGGTCGTGACATCCGACCCGTCGGCTTCGACCGCCAACATGGAGCAGGATTTCATGGAATTGCCATCGACGTGGACGGTACAGGCGCCGCACTGGCTGGTATCGCAGCCCACATGGGTTCCTGTAAGTGAAAGATTGTTTCGCAGAAAATCGACAAGCAGCGTGCGGCCTTCAACATCGCCGGACACAGACTTGCCATTAACCGTCATGGAAACGGTGGGCATGCCTAACCTCCCTGTTATGCGGACGTTCTTTATGAACGCCTTCTTTCAGTAACAGAGTTTGGAATGCCTCTGTTACCGGGTCAAGGGAAGGATGGTTAAATTAAGATGTCGCCCAGTGAACAACCTTAGTTTCCGGGGGGTGGTTCGCCGCCGAAAAAGAGGGTTAAACCGGCCAAGAGGATGATCAGAAGCATGATCCATTGGAACGGTTTGATCATGGGTTTTGGACCTTGTGCATCTACGGCTTCAATTGCCGCACGTGCCGCGTCTTCTTGTGTCGTGCTTTCCGGTGGATCGTCATAAACAGAGGGTTGTGGCGCTTCGGACGGTGATTCTTCCGAAGTAGGGGAAGCCAGCGTTTCCTGCGATTCCTCTGATGAAGGTGCCTCCGCAGCAGAATCGCCGCCCGCTCGCTCGCTTACGATTTCCACGAATTTCGTGAAAAACTCGTTTGCATACTTTTTCGACGTCGAATCGATCAGTCGTCCACCGATCTGTGCGAGTTTGCCGCCGACCTGTGCGTTAACGGTGTATGTCAGAACGGTTTCACCGCCGTCTTCGGCAAGGCTGACATCCGCGCCACCCTTGGCGAATCCAGCGGCGCCGCCTTTGCCTTCCCCGACAATTGTGTAGCTCTCCGGAGCGTTCACATTTTCCAGCTTCACGACACCGGTGAAGGTTGCAGAGACGGGGCCTACCTTCGCTTTGACCTTCGCTTCGAAGCCGCCGTCTTCGGTAGGGTTAAGCTCCTGACACCCGGTGATGCAGGCCTTTAGGACTTCCGGATCGTTCAACGCATCCCAAACGGTTTCCCGCGGAGCCGGAATCCGGTATTCGCCTTGCATGTCCATGAGGTCAGGTCCTTTCCTGAAACTTGGATAGTCATCGTCTGTTGTTGGTTGAGCTATAGCAAATGCCGATCCTGTTGGAAATCTGCGCCGATGGTTGGGAGAGCCTGAAATGACTGTCCCAGTCGTCCCATCGACCCTGGATGTTGCCCTTTGGCTGTTTGACCAGTCGCGGCGGGACGATATCCACATGCCGGCACAGAAACTTCAGCGTCTCCTGTTCCTTGCCCAAGCTATATACGCCGCAGAATATCACGGTCGCATGCTAATGCCGGCAACCTTCGTCGCCGAGTCCACGGGGCCGACTGAGCCCACAATCTTTCACATATTCGAAGACAGTCGCCCCCCTGTGGCGCCAAATAAATTGGTGCCGGAGGCGGACAACTTCCTGCGACGGATTTGGCGCAAATACGGTCATCATTCTCCTGACTATCTAAGTCGTATGCTGCAGAACAATGACGTCTACCGACGCCATTTCAGAAAAGAACCGGGAACCGTCATTCCATTCGATGCGATCCGGGATCATTTCACGCAAAAGCCGGATCCAGACGCGATGGTGAAGACACAGGACGGTCGCGTTCTGAAGAAATGGGTACCCGGCGCTAAACCTCCAGGACCCAGGGAATAGGGCAGGGCGTGAAGCACGATCCCGTGTCCCAACCTTGATCTTACCCCGGTGTGTCTTTAGACAAGAAGTAACAAATAAGTCGATAACGCTTGGGGGGAATTAGGCGTGGCGACGATTCAACGTTTAATTTTTGCTTTACTCATTTCCGCAACCACTGCGCTCATAGCTTTGCCTGCCTTCGCGGCGGGGGAAGGCGCACCGCAACTGGACGGCGCCCATATGGGGCTCCTTTGGACAATCCCATTCGCAGGGATATTACTGTCCATCGCGGTTTTCCCGTTGGTTGCTCCCCACTTTTGGCATCATCATTTTGGAAAAATTTCAGCCTTCTGGGCATTCCTGTTCATGATCCCGTTTACGTTTATCTTCGGATGGCAATTTGCTCTGTTCGAAGTGATCCATGTGATGTTCCTCGAGTACATCCCCTTTATCATTTTGTTGCTCTCACTGTTCACCGTGGCCGGTGGCGTTCGTCTGAAAGGCACCCTGGTAGGTGGACCAGTGGTTAACACCGCGATCCTGTTGATTGGGACGCTCATCGCGAGCTGGATGGGAACCACTGGCGCGGCCATGCTCTTAATTCGCCCGCTGATCCGGGCCAACGAGGACCGGAAGTACAAAGTTCACACGATGGTGTTCTTCATCTTCCTAGTGGCGAACATCGGCGGGTCGTTGACGCCGCTCGGCGATCCACCCCTGTTCCTAGGGTTCCTGAAAGGAGTCAGCTTCTTTTGGCCGACGGTCAACATGCTGGTGCCGATGCTGGTCGTCTCAGTGATCCTATTGGCGATCTACTACATCTTGGATAGTTATCTTTACCTCAAGGAAACGAAGGCCGGGAACGTGCTGAAGGTTCCGGACCCGGCAGAGAGGGAAAAGCTCTCCATCGAAGGTGGGATCAATATCCTGCTGTTGGGGGGCGTGATCGCGGCGGTTCTGATGTCAGGCGTCTGGAAGCCGGGCATTTCCTTCACCGTCTATCATGTCGACGTTCAGCTTCAGAACGTCGTGCGGGATGTTCTGCTGCTCGGATTGGCATTCTTGTCCTGGAAATTAACGGCGATCGAAAGCCGCCGGGCGAACGGCTTCAGCTGGTTCCCGATCGTTGAGGTCGGAAAGCTTTTTGCCGGTATTTTCATCACGATCGTACCCGCCATCGCCATTCTAAAGGCAGGGACGGACGGCGCCTTGGAGCCAATTGTTTCGTTGGTTTCAACCAATGGCGAGCCGAACAACGCGATGTACTTCTGGGCGACGGGTATTCTTTCGAGCTTCCTGGATAACGCGCCCACGTATCTCGTCTTCTTCAATACGGCGGGCGGCGATGCAGAAGCATTGATGGGACCGTTGGGGAATACACTACTCGCGATTTCCGCCGGCGCCGTCTTCATGGGGGCGAATACCTATATCGGGAATGCACCCAACTTCATGGTGCGTGCGATTGCGGAGGAACGCGGCATCGCGATGCCCAGCTTCTTTGGATATATGGGCTGGTCGATCGTGTTCCTGCTGCCGATCTTCGTCCTGGTGTCGTTCCTGTTCTTCTAACAGTCGGTGAAATGGGAACGACTATTTCCTGGCTGCGACGCAGATGATCTCGACGTCATAACCTTCGCCGGCGAGCGGGGTTTCACCGCAGGCGCGGGCAGGGGCGGTCCCTTCAGGAATCCAGTCATCCCAAACGGCATTTAATTCGTCGTAGTCGTTGATGTCCGACAGCCAAATCGTTGTGTTGAGGATGCGAGATTTGTCGGACCCAGCCTGTGCCAATAGGTCTTCGATTTTTTGGAGAGCTTCCTTGGTTTGGGCCGTAATGCTCTCACCGGCCGTACCGCATTGGCCGGCCAGCCACACCAGGTCGCCATGGATTACCGCCTGGCTCATCCGGGCGCTCGTCTTGATGCGGGTGATATCCGCCATGCCGTTTCGCCCTCAGTGAGAGAGGAACAGCGGGATATGGGTGTGGCCAATCACATAGCGGCTGGCCGACCCGAAGAGCTTATCGATAAAGGACGTGTGGCCGTAGGCTCCCATGACGATCAGGTTGGCGTGAAAAGTTTCAGCAACATCCAATATCTCTTCGCCGGCATGGCCGTCGGAGGAGTGGTGAACAGCCTCTGATTCGATGCCATGACGCTTAAGATATTCTATGACAGGTGTCGCCGTTTCATCGCCTTGATGGCCTTTGCCACATGTCAGGAGTTTCACTGATTTGGCGCTTTGAAGGACGGGGAGCGCATCCCGGAGCGCCCGGATCGCTTCTTTCGAATAGGTCCACGCGACCAAAACCGTATCCAGACCGACAAGGTCAACGGCTTTGCCGCCCTTCGGCAGGACCAGAACAGGGCCACCCGCACCGATAACCAGCTTTTCCGGCATCTGAAACATCAGGCGATCCTCGAAATGGTCGAAGCTCACTTGATTGACGATCGTCATATCGGCGTGGTGGACCTCTTCAAGGATAGCATCCAAATGGTCCTCTTCACCGTAGGCCCAGGACCAATCGACTCCGGCTTCCTTACAAGCTGCCTCGGCCATTTCTTTTATCGTGACGGATTTCTTGCGGGCGCTTTCTCTGGCTTCGCTTAGAAATACCGCCGAAGCTCCGCGGCCTTCCGCGCCTGCAGGCAAGTGAACGGGGGTCGCAACGTATAGTGCGATCAGATGAGCTTGCATGCCTTTGGCCATGCTGACCGCCGCAGAAAGCCGGCCCTCACAGTCGTCGTCGGGCGCAAGATGCACCAGCAGCGTTTTGATCGACATTGCCTCCCCCATATTCTGATATTTTGTATTGGAGCAACGCTAACGCTGGAACCGCACCATTGCAATCGCCCCCCAGACGAACAATGTTGCTGCGATGAGTACGACCACTCAAAACGGCGCAGGCCCTAAAGATCGGAACAGGCTTCAGTTTCGCGCATTGACCGCGATGCTTCCCTACCTGTGGCCGTCTGCACGGGGCGATATCAAAACGCGCGTCGTCCTGGCGCTTTGCGCACTCGCGGCGGCGAAGGGCGCAAATGTTGCGGTACCGCTGTTTTATAAGGATGCGGTCGATGCTCTTGATTCGTCGACCAGTGGACAGGTGGAAGCTGCAGTCGGAATCGTTGCGATCCCGATTGCGCTTTTGGTCGGCTATGGGCTCATGCGGTTGCTCGCCGTTATTTTTCAGGAATTGCGGGAAGCGCTGTTTGCCAAGGTCGCTCAGCACGCAATTCGGACGGTGGCGCTAAAGACGTTCCGGCATCTTCACGCGTTGAGCCTGCGGTTTCACCTGGAACGCCAGACAGGCGGTCTCTCCAGGGTTATCGAACGCGGTGTGAAGGGGATTGAATTCGTCCTCACCTTCATGCTGTTCAACATTCTGCCGACCCTGCTTGAGATCGCCTTGGTCTGCACGATCCTCTGGGGACTGTACGATTTCACCTATGCGGCGGTAACCTTCATCGTGATCGTCGGCTACATTGCCTACACCCTGATCGCGACCGAATGGCGCCTCAAGTTTCGGCGTCAGATGAACGAGAGCGATACGACGGCGAATACAAAAGCCATCGACAGCCTCCTGAACTACGAAACGGTTAAGTATTTCGGGAACGAAGAGCACGAAGCTCAGCGGTACGATTCAGCGCTGCAGCGCTATGAAACCGCCGCGGTGCGGTCGATTACCAGCCTTTCCGTCGTCAATGTCGGGCAGGGGGGTATCATCGCCGCCGGTCTGGTCGTGCTGATGGTTATGGCAGCGAATGAAGTCGCAGCCGGCACCATGACTCTTGGCGACTTTGTGTTGGTGAACACCTACCTGATCCAGCTTTATCTGCCGCTCAACTTCCTTGGGTTCGTATACAGGCAGATCCGCCAGAGCCTTACGGACATGGAAGACATGTTCAATCTGATGAGCATCGGTCAGGAAGTAGAAGATCGAGAAAATGCGTCAGATCTTGCGCTGAGCGGTGGTGAACTGCGCTTCGAAGGTGTGGAATTCGGCTATGACTCACGCAGGATGATCCTGAAAGGCGTCGACTTTACGGTTCCGGCTGGAAAAACACTGGCAATTGTCGGTCCCTCCGGTGCAGGGAAATCGACAATCAGCCGCCTCCTGTTCCGTTTCTACGACCCACAAGCTGGCAGAATCACCATCGACGGCACGGATTTGAAGGACGCGACACAATCGAGCGTGCGGGACGCCGTCGGGATCGTTCCTCAGGACACCGTGCTTTTCAACGATACGATCGAATACAACATCGGGTATGGCCGGCCGACCGCCAGCGCGGAGGAAATCCGCCATGCGGCCGCCCTCGCCAAGATAGACACCTTCGTCGAGAACCAGCCGGATGGATATGGAACGATTGTTGGAGAACGCGGCCTCAAGCTGTCGGGCGGCGAGAAACAACGGGTTGCGATTGCGCGCGCGATCCTAAAAGAGCCCCAAATTCTGCTGTTTGATGAGGCTACATCTGCGCTTGATACCGCTACCGAGCGGCATATTCAGTCATCGCTTCGCGAAGTCAGTGAAGGACGAACCACACTTGTCATCGCGCACAGGCTATCCACCGTCGTGGACGCGGATGAAATCATCGTCCTGCAGGACGGTCAGATTTGTGAGCGGGGGCGGCATCAGGACCTTCTGTCGGCAAATGGCGTCTACACAGAGATGTGGCAGCGCCAGCAGGAGGGCCGGGAAAGCACCTAGGTTGTCTTTCTCTCGAATAATCGGCCCCTTAGGGTCTGTCAGATAGGACTTGTCAGATAGAGGCGTGGGGGCTATACGCCGCGCCATCACACACGCGGATGCTTTAACCGGGATGTTGCCGCCATATGGTCCGTTCCGTCCGGTGCCGGAAAACCGGCTCAAAACCAAGGGCTTCGCGGAGGATTAACCGGAGAAGAGAAGGAGCCATTTCTATGGCCGTGCCGACTTTTACCATGCGTCAGCTGCTTGAAGCAGGCGTTCATTTTGGACATTCGACCCGCCGCTGGAACCCGAAGATGAAGCCGTTCATCTTTGGTGAGCGCAACGGCATTCACATCATCGACCTGGAACAGTCCGTCCCGATGCTGACTCGGGCACTTGAGGAAGTCTCCCGCGTTGCCGCGTCCGGCGGCCGTGTGCTGTTTGTTGGTACCAAGCGTCAGGCTCAGACGATCGTCGCGGAAAACGCAGCGAAATGCGGCCAGTACTTCGTGAACCACCGCTGGCTCGGCGGCATGCTGACGAACTGGAAGACGATCGCGAACTCCATCAAGCGTCTTAAGGCTCTGGAAGCGCAGTTCGAAGATGAAGCATCGATGCAGGGGCTGACCAAGCGTGAGCGTCTTGGCCTCGAGCGCGAGCGCGAGAAACTGGATCGTGCACTCGGCGGGATCAAAGAGATGAGCAATCTCCCAGATCTCATTTTCGTCGTCGACACCAACAAGGAGTCGATTGCGATCAAGGAAGCCAACAACCTGAACATTCCGGTTGTTGCGATCCTGGACTCGAACTCTTCGCCGGACGGCGTTGCATTCCCGGTACCGGGCAACGACGACGCGATGCGCGCGATCAACCTCTACTGCGACCTGGTTGCTGGTGCGGTTCTGAGCGGTCTCCAGCAGTCGCTCGGCGCGTCTGGTGTAGATATCGGTGCTGCTGCAGAACCGGCGGCTGAGCCGGCTCTGGCCGAACCTGAAGCTGAACCGGCCGCAGAAGAAGCACCGGCTGAAGCCCCCGCGGAAGAAGCGCCGGCTGAAGAAGCTGCCGCCGAGGAAGCGCCCGCTGAAGCGGCGGACTCCGGCGACGCGGAAGAAAAAGCGAAGGCCGACGCCTAAGCTTTCGAAGATTGATGGGGACTTGTCTTGGGGGTGTCACGAATCTGTGGCACCTCCGCCCCAAAACTACGGGATGGCGTTTCGTACCATCTCCTAGCTGCACGAAAGACCGATACTGAAGGAAGGAGTACACCCATGGGCCAGATTACGGCAGGCATGGTGAAGGATCTGCGCGATAAAACCGGCGCGGGCATGATGGATTGCAAGAAGGCATTGGCTGAAACCGATGGCGACGTAGAAGCCGCGGTTGACTGGCTTCGCAAAAAGGGCCTCGCGGCTGCTGCGAAGAAGTCCGGCCGGGTGGCATCGGACGGTCTTGTCGCTGTCGTAACGAGCGGGACCAGCGGTGCTGCAATCGAAATTAACGCCGAAACCGACTTCGTTGCCCGCAACGAGACGTTCCAGGGTTTCGTTCGCACGGTTGCCGAGATCGCATTGGAACAGAATGGTGCGGCCGACGCGATTATGTCTGCTGCCTATCCTGACACCGGTCGCAATGTTGAAGGGCAACTGACGCATAACATCGCAACCATCGGCGAGAACATGAACTTCCGCCGCGCGCAAGCGCTTAGCGTCAATGATGGCGTTGTCGCTGGGTACATCCACAGTGCGACCGCACCGGGTCTCGGTAAGATCGGTTGCTTAGTTGCTCTGGAATCCACAGGCGATAAAGGCAAGCTGGAAGCGCTCGGTAAGCAGATTGCCATGCATATCGCCGCTGCTCGTCCGGAAGCTCTTTCGGTCGATGATGTCGATGCCTCGAACCTCGAGCGTGAACGCACGGTTCTCGCCGACCAGGCCCGCGCATCCGGCAAACCGGACAACATCATTGAAAAGATGGTCGAAGGCCGCATTCGCAAATACTACGAGGAAGTGGTTCTTCTGGAGCAGGTCTTCGTTGTCGACGGTGAGAACAAGGTCTCCAAAGTTGTTGAAAATGCAGCGTCCGATGTCGGTGCGCCGGTTGCACTGACCGGGTTCCTGCGTTTCGAACTTGGCGAGGGGATTGAGAAGAAAGAAGAAGACTTCGCAGCAGAGGTGGCAGCAGCCATCGGCGGCTAAGCCTTTTCCTTCGGGACCGAATCTCCGAAAAAGGGGGCTGCCTTCCACACCGGAATGCAGCCCTTTTTTTGGGCGACCTTTAGGATTGAGAGAGACACAACATGAGCCAGTCCGACGACCTCGCCTATAAGCGGGTTCTCCTTAAGATTTCCGGTGAAGCATTGATGGGGGATAGGGACTTCGGTCTCGATCCGGAAGTTGTAGCCCGCATCGCAGGGGAAGTTCGCTCGGTGAAGGAGTTGGGATGCGAGGTTTGCCTTGTCATCGGCGGCGGAAATATCTTCCGCGGCGTCTCTGTCGCCGCAAAAGGCATGGAGCGTACGACCGCGGATTATATGGGCATGCTGGCGACAGTTATGAACGCTCTTGCCATGCAGGCTGCCCTGGAGGCTCTGGACGTCCCAACCCGCGTTCAATCGGCAATCCCCATGGCGAGCGTTTGTGAGCCCTATATCCGTCGGCGCGCCGTGCGGCATATGGAGAAGGGACGGATCGTTATCTTTGCGGCTGGTACCGGCAACCCATTCTTTACCACGGATACCGCGGCGGCCCTGCGTGCATCTGAGATGGACTGTAACGCGATGCTGAAGGCGACGAAGGTAGACGGTGTATACAGTGCAGATCCCGTGAAAGATCCTAGTGCTGTTCGGTACGAGAAACTCAGCTATCAAAAGGTGTTAACCGAAGATCTTAAGGTGATGGACGCGTCCGCGATCACCCTTTCTCGTGATCGCGGTATCCCGATCATCGTTTTTTCGCTCTATGAACCCGGCGCATTCGCGGATGTCGTTCGCGGAAACGGTCGGTTTACCATCGTCTCCAGCGAAGACTGACAGACCTCCCCAGGTTCGCTTACGGGTTGGATGACGGCTCAAAACGCTGTATTTAGGCGGCTTGACCCGGCAAATAAGCAGTCCGCAGGGGCAAGCCTTCGCGGGAAACGAAGAACAGGACGGTTTGACATGGCAATAAACGAAAAAGACCTCCGGCGGCGAATGCAGGGCGCACTTGATGCGCTATCCACGGAGTTTCAGGGGCTCAGAACCGGACGGGCTTCGACAGAGCTGCTGACCCCAATTCAGGTCGATGCCTATGGCGCGATGATGCCAATCAACCAGGTTGCCAGCATCAACGCCCCCGAGCCGAGGATGCTTTCGGTGACTGTGTGGGATTCCAGCATGACGAAGGCAGTTGAAAAGGCGATCCGCGAGTCGGATTTGGGGCTCAATCCCATGACGGAAGGGAATGTCATGCGCATCCCGCTTCCCGAATTAAATGAGGAGCGGCGTACGGAACTGACGAAGGTCGCCAGCAAGTATGCGGAACAGGCGCGCATTGCTATTCGCAACATTCGTCGAGACGGGATCGACGACCTGAAGAAGCAAGAGAAAGATGGCGATATTGGCCAAGACGAACTGCACAAAGGCCAAGATGTTGTGCAGAAACTGACGGATGAGTTCGTCGGATCCGTGGATGAAGCGCTCGCCGAAAAAGAAAAAGACATCATGCAGGTCTGATCCGGGCCGGGACATTCGGACAGTTGGCCGGATGCGAATTTGAGTAATGAAGCAAGACGAAACCCAAGAAATCGCACCCAAGCACGTTGCCATTATCATGGACGGCAACGGTCGATGGGCAAAACAGCGCGGCCTGCCCCGGGTAGCCGGACACCGAGAGGGTGCCGAAGCCGTCCGACGCGCGATTCGGTTTGCGGGTGAGCGTGGTGTTACGGTCCTAACTTTGTTCGGATTTTCATCGGAAAACTGGCGCCGACCGGAAGAAGAAGTCAGCGACCTGATGGGCCTTCTTCGGCGGTACCTGAAATCGGAGATTGCCGATCTGCATTCCCGCAACATTCGGTTTCGGGTTATCGGTGAGCGGAAGCGGCTCGCGAGCGATATTCAGAACCTGATTGACGATGCAGAACGTATGACACGCGACAACTCGGACCTTACGCTTTGCCTCGCGTTGTCCTATGGCGGTCGCGCGGAGATTGCGGACGCGGTCCGTCGCATTGCGCAGTCAGTTAAGCTGGGATTGAT
>JGI12316J15310_10000159_pt8 | contig 13772 bp, 11 predicted proteins | sample MarCyaLeptolynsp_FD_15310 | JGI IMG/M metagenome (IMG submission 15310)
GTCGGACGGCGTCATGGACCTCGTCCGCGGCGAAGTACGCACCCGCATCGACGGGCGCTGAAGAAACGGCCGGGCGGCGGGAACATCGAGCGGTCGAGCGGTACGGCCCGACCGTGCGACGTACGTCCCTCGCCCAATGCGCCTTGGCGACCGCCCTGGTCTGCGCCTGCGCGCCTCCCGACGGTGAACCGGAAACCGAAACGGAGGAGCCTGCCGCACAGGACCCGCGCTCGGTACCTCCCGTGGACTCCTGGGACGAGTTCGAGTCGCTTCGCGCCCCCGTTGCCGTCGAGTGGTCGTTCGACGCGCTCGATGGGCAGTGGGGCGACCTGTCGTTTCCGGTCAAGCTTCAGTCGCACTGGGACGAGCCGCTGGAAGCCGACGTGTTCGCCTTCGTGGTGACCCCCGGGGTGGACGAGGACGTCGAAACCCAGCTGCCGCTGTGGTCGGGCGAGCTGACCCCCAACGACCCGCTCGAGCTGATGGTCGCCTCGGAGTCGCTGCCTCCGCTGACGCCCGGCCTGCCCGTCGACCTCCGGGTCATCGCGCGCGTCTATGGCCCCGAAGGTCAAGCCCTCGCGATCCACAGCCAGTCTCGACGGGTCGAGCTGACCGACGACGGCGAGACGATGCTCGCGGCGCCCCGGCCAGAGCATGCCGATGTCGAAGAAGCGCTCTTCGATGCATCGCGCGCGTACATCGGCACGCAGTACCTCGAGAGCCCGACGGGTCCAGAGCTCGCTGCGCAGTCGCGAGGCGCCGCCGGCCCCTACGGGATCGACGTCACGGCCCGGGTCTGCCCGCAGTGGCGCGTCCACTACCTCGACAATCTCGGCGCCACGGTCATCAACGCCGCCGACCAGCAGCGAATTGCAGCGAGCTACGCCAAGGTCGTCGTGAGCACGCCGTCGGACGTGTTGTCCGGTGCGTTCACCGGCACCGTCGTGGCCGAAGACTGGCTCGACGAGTTCGGTTGCACTGAGCTCACGCTCCCGGCGGGACCCTACGTGCTCGCGCTCGTCACCCAGCTGCAGCGCGGTGAGCAAGCGATCGACATCGAAGGTCGCCACACGCGTTTCCGCGTGCCCGATCCCCCGGAGGACGTGGACCTCACGATCGCGACGGCGGCGTTCCGCATGCCGGGCTCGGGCCTGTTCGACATCTACCGCCTCACCGACGTCGACGACCGAAGAACAAGGGCCGCGGCGGTGCTCTCGCAAGCGCTGGTGGAGCCTGACCTCCCGTACTTGGGTCCAGGCAAACTCCGGGTGTACGCGAACAATCGATGCCAGACCTGGGTCGACTCCGCCGCCTGCGGGAGCAACTTGCAAATCCACATTGGCGATGCGGGCATCGATACCCCGATGCCCGTCGACATGACCGAGTTCCGCAACGTGATCGCGCACGAGCTAGGACACGCCATCCAGTACCGCGGCTCTCGAGGTTTCGCCGCGGCGTACGCGACGCCGTCCGACCTCCCGGACGTCTGCACCTGCGACCACATCACTCCGCCCACGAGCCACTGTCTGCAGTCCCTCGAGGATCACGGTGCCGCGTTCGCAGAGGGGTTCGCCCACTTCGTCGCCGCACGGCTGTTCAACTCCGACCCTAGTGGGTGCGAGTTCCAGTACTACAAGCCGCTGTACTGGACGCCGCTGATCGTCGGCCAGCCTCCGCTGTACACCACGAGCTGCGACCTCGAGATCCAATGGGAACAGAGCCGCGACTGCAGCCGCGTCGGCAACAGCATCGAGTACGACTGGCTCAACTTCCTGTGGGGCCTCAACCACGGCCCCACCGAGGAGCGGTGGACCGTGCAAGACCTGCACGACCTGTTCGGCTCGCCGTGCACTGACCTGGTAACGGGTCGCTGCGAGTTGAGCTGGTCGTGGCTGGAGGCTGCCGTCGATGCATCGTCAGTCTCGCCGGCGAAGAAAATGGCGTTCCATGCCGCCGCAGCCGCCCACGGCCTTGCCGAGTGACCAGGCGTCCGGCACGCGGACCTACACTGTCCCACTGTTTTTTGGCGCCCGACGAATCAGCTGGTTTGATCCAGCGTCTCAACCCCTGACTTGCGAATGACTGACGCTAGCCAACCCTCGACCCCCATCCGTCGACCCCTGCGCCTGAAGCCGCTTCCTCGCCCTTCGCGGCCCAGAGATCGTCAGCCCGAGGACGATGGTTGGATTCTCGAGTGGTGCGCCCCCGGCTTGCACTGACGTCGTTTCAAAGTCGCCGCTGACTGCCCCATCCCTCCGCGCCAAGGACTGGCACGGGGGGATGTTTCTTTTTGGGGGCTACTCCGTCGCCGCCGCGTCGCCGAGGGCGGCCGCCTGCGTCGTCACGTTTGCCGCGCCCTGGGCCGCGATGCCGATCGCCTGCACGCCGCGCAAGAACGGCAGCACCTGTTCCATGTAGCGACTCGAGGTCGAGAGCCCGGTCGGGGCAACGATCACGCGATCGCCTGAGCGCAGCTTGATGCGATCGTCGAAGAGCAGCGCCCGCTCGAGGTCGACGACGTAGACGACCGGTTTGGCGAACCCTCCGCGAATGACCGCAATCTCGCGACGCGCCCGCGCCGGTGTGGGTCCGCCGGCACTCGCGAGCGCCTGGGCCAGACTCACCGTGTTGCGATCGATGTCGACCGACAGCGGGGTCTGAACCTCCCCGAGCACGTGCACCCGCTGCGCAACGGTGTCGGGGATGTGAATGACATCGCCATTGCGCATGAACACGTTGCGGCTGATGTCGCCACGCCGCACGACGTCGGCGACGTTGATCGGCATCAGCTTGCCGTCACGGATCACCGTCGCCATCTCGAGGTCGGCTTCGGGCGGAATGCCGCCGGCCATCCCGAGTCCCTCTAGCAAGGTGGTGTCGCCATCGACCGGGAATGCCCCCGGCTTGGGCACCTGCCCCAGCACGTAGAACTTCTGCGACGCGTAGTCGAGAATCTCGACACTGACCTGCGGCTCGATGATGAAGGTTGCGGCGCGCTCGCGCAGCTGCGTCTCGAACTCGGTGAGCGTCAGCCCCTCGGCATCGAGCTGCCCAATGATCGGCATGTGCACCTTGCCGTCCTTGCGGATGCGCGTGCCCGAAATCTCACCGAGGTTGATCCGCTGCGACGACAGCTCCGGATGGTTGAGCACGAAGATGTTGAGCACATCGTTCTTGCCCAGCCGGTACTCGTCCTTCTCTGCCTTGAAGTCGTAAGAGACCTCCTCGACGTCGATGTCCCTTGCCAGGGGGGCGTCGCCGTCGGCGAGCAGCTCCTCGAGGTCACGGAGCTCGACGCCGTCCTTTTCTTCGTCGAGTCGGTCGTACCGGAACTTCCCAGTGGCGCAGCCGACCAGTGCGGCCAGCGCAAGGGTCGTCACGATGCACGCGGTGCGCGACGGCATTACCGACAATCATGGCATCGCCCCACCGGTAGGCGAAATCCTCGACGTCGACGGCTGGTCGGGTCACCATGTCGCTGCGGGTCACGTGGCAGCTTGGTACGCACGGCTCGGCCTCGGCCGCTTCGGCCGACAGGTCCTCACAGTTGCGAGTGGAGCCGCCGCGGGACAGATCGCGCTGCTCCTCGCATCGCCCGTCCTGACGCGACTGTACGACCCGGACCATTTTGGGGCGCTCGCTGCTTGGGTGTCCATCATCGCGGTCCTCGGCGGGGCGTCGACCCTTCGCTACCACCTCGCGGTCGTGCTCCCTGACGCCAACGAGGATGCGCACCGGGTGCTCGCGGTCTGCTTCGCGGTCGTGTTCCTGGTTGCAGGTGCGCTCGCCGCCGCGCTGCCGTGGATCGGCGCTCCGATTCTCGACTTGGTGCAGGCACCCACGCTCCGGCCACTGCTGTGGCTGCTACCGCTGACGATCGCCGCCATCGGCCTTTCGGTGTCGTTGACGACGCTTGCCTCGCGCGTTGCGGCATTCGGGCGCCTCGGCGTCGCTCGAGCAAGCGAAGGAGCCGGTAAGGCGGTGGCCCAGATCGCCCTGGGCGTGGCTGGGCTCGGGGGCGCTGGCCTCGTCATCGGCGACACGATCGCCCGCGCGCTGGGGACCGCCGTGCTGGGCGTCACCATGTGGCGAAATGGAGTGCGCGCCGCCCTGCGAAGCCGGCGAGCCGACATGCGCGACATGGCCCGGCGCTACGTGGACTTCGCGCGCTTCGGCACCGCGTCGCAGCTGCTCAACTCCGCAGGCCTCCAGGCACCAGCGCTGCTGTTCGCCGGAACGTACGGCCTCGAGGTCGCCGGCATCCTCGCGCTGGGGCAGCGCGTGGTCGTCACGCCGATGGTCTTTGTCGGACAGGCTGCGTCCCAGGTCTACCTGGGGACCGGCGCCCGACTGGCTCGTGAGGACCCCTGGGGCTTGCGACGGATGTTCGTCAAAACCTCGCTGAGGCTGCTCGTGCTGGGGCTGTTGCCGACGCTCGTGCTGGTTGCATTCGGCCCCTTTCTCTTCGGCGTCGTGTTCGGCCCGCAGTGGCCGGAGGCGGGCCACTACGCCAGGATTCTCGCGCCGGCTTTCCTCATCCAGTTCGTCGTGTCTCCCCTCTCGCAGACGCTGAACATCGTCGAGCGTCAGCGCTGGCAGCTCGCGTGGGACGCCATGCGCCTTGCGATCATCGCCGGGGCGATCGTCGGCAGCGCCACCCTGCAGTGGGAGCCGCGGGAAGCGGTCGCCGCCTACTCCGGCGCGGCAGCGTTCGCCTACCTCGTGCACCACGTGATGGGATGGCTCGCGATTCGGTCACTGTGCCAGGCCGCCCCGGAATCCGACGGCGACTGAGCCGATCGGTATACTGGATTCGACCTCGATGCCGATCTCGACTCAGCGCGCTGGCCTCGTCGCCATGATGCTGCTCTACGCGCTGCTGCTGTCGTACTTCTACGAAGCGCACATCCACCGGCACTGGTGGTACATGGGTTTCGCCTCGAACGACGTGGACGCCTGGGTCGTCGCGGGTTCCTTCGGCTTGATCGGCATTCCGGCGCTGTGGATGCCCATCGCACTCGAGCGGCCCTCGCAGCTGGGCTACTGGCTGCTCTACGTCTTGGTCTACGTCCCGTCGATCCTGGTCCCGCCCAAGGCGCTGGGCGGAGGATCCGCATGGCTCGAGTTCGACCTGACGCTGTTGGCGTGCATGGCGTTGCTGGCCCTGAGCTACCGGCAACCAACCTTCAGCTTGGGTCGTCCGAACACGCCGCGGGGCCAGATGCAGTTCTGGGTGGGGTTCGGCCTGGTCACCGCTGGTTTGTACGCCGGGTTGGTGTTCGCGTTCGGACTCAACCTCGAGATCCCGAGCCTCGCCGAGATTTACAACGTCCGCGCGGACTACAAGCAGACCGTCAAGAGCGTGGGTTCGTGGGCTTCCTACGGCCTGGGCTGGGCCGGAAACGTCATCAACCCGTTCCTGATGGTCACGGGGTTCTCGACACGCCGCTGGTGGATGCTGGCGGGGGGTGCATTCGGTCAGCTGTTCTTGTTCACCATCACCGGCCTCAAGTCGATCCTGCTCTCCACGCTCCTGATCGCCGCCTTGTTTGCCGCCCTCAGGCGCCACGGGAAGAACTTCGCCTTCTACATCACGGGCGGTGTGAGCGGGATGACGCTCATCGGGATCTTCGAGGTGTTCGCGATCGGCACGTCCTATGTCGGCGACGTCCTCGTGCGCCGGATGATCTACGTCCCCGGGCTGTTGTCCGGGATGTACGTCGACTTCTTCAGCTCCAACCCCAAGGCGCTGCTCGGGCACAGCATCCTGCGCGGTGTCGTTCGCTACCCGTACGACGAAGCACCCGCCAAGCTCATTGGTGGCGCCTACTTCGAGGAGGCCAACTCGAACGCGAGCGTATGGGCAGATGGCTTCGCCAACTTCGGCATCCCGGGCATGATCGGAACCACGCTGCTGCTCGCGGTGGTCTTCTGGGCGTTCGACTGCGCGGCCAAAGGCATGAACCGGGCCTCGTCCACGGCCATGTTCGGGCTGCCCGCACTGAGCATTGCCAACTCCGGCATCCTCACAGCGCTTCTCACGCATGGGATTGGATTGGTGACCCTCCTCGCGGCCGCCGCGCCTCCTTTAGGCGCAAAGCCGCCACGCCGACCTACACGCGGACGCAGTCCACCTGCACGCGGAGCTCGATAATCCGAAAAAAGGGTGGCGCGATACCGGGTGGACCGTACTGAGACTCTGAGCCAAGTCCACTCGGACGCTGCTGTGCGCCGACGCCCAAATCGGGAAGCAAGAACCTCGCGATCGCAGCGGATCCCGTGCTCAAATGCGACTCTAGTCGGAATTGAACGTTGACTCATCGCTCCCCCAACTCTGGCAGCGCCCCGCGTGGCCACATCCACGGCGTCGAAGACCCCGCGGACGACCCGAATCTGGATCTTCCGACCACTGCTGAAAATCGCAGTCTCGGGACCACGATCACCGACGCCATCTCCGAGCTCCGACGTCGTTGGAAGCTCGCCATGCTGGTGTGGCTGCTCGTCGCGGCTCCTGTCGTCCTCTACGCCTACTCGGCCGTCCCCACGTACACGTCCAAGGGCGTGCTTCAGGTCTCGGCCGAATCGAGCGGCGTCTCGCCCCTGATGGAGCTTGCTGCGGGAGGCACCGGCGGCAAGGTCAACACTGAGGTCGAGATCATCAAGCGCCGCGACTTCCAGCTCGAGGCGTACAAGCGCCTGCGGCTCCACATCGTGGACCCGATGCAGCCCGGTCGGGTCACGCTCGATGCCGAGGTCACCCTGCGCGGCGAGAGCCCGGTCCGACGTCCGCTCCGCCAGGTGCGTGACACGGCTGCCCTCGCCGAGGTGCGAAAGGACCGCTTCACGAACGTCGACCTCCTGCTCGAGGCTTCGGACGACAGCACGGTGACGGTGACCGTCGATCCCGCCCGGGACGGCAGCACCTACGAGGTTGCGCTCGGCGAGACCCTTGAGACCGACGAGATCGCGCTGCGCTTCTCCGAGCTCCCGGTCGAGGTCGGCGAGTCGACGCAGGTTCGGGTGCTCACGGACGGCGCGCTGCTCGACTCCCTGTCGGGCAAGCTCACCGTCAGCACGCTGGGTACGGCACGAGAGCCCACCAACCTCGTCAGGATTTCGTTCACCTCGCCGGACCGGCGAACGGCCCAGCAGGTCGTCACGACCCTGATGGACCAATACATCGACCAGAGCCTCGAGTGGCGGACCCAGGGGGCCTCCAACGCGGCGCATTTCGTCCGCGAGCGGCTCGACGAGACGAGAAAGGCGCTCACCGAAAAAGAGGAGGCGCTGCGCTCGTTCGCGGAGGGAGAGCAGGCCGTCCAGCTCGACACCCAAGCGAAGGTGACCATCGAGAACTCGGCCGATCTGGAAGCCACGAGGTTGGCGCTGCAGCTTCAGCAGCGGGTGCTGGGCAACCTTTCGCGCAGCCTGAAGACCGCGAAGGACTCGGAGGGCGCCCATCTCACCGCGAACCTGGTCGACGACCCGGTGCTCGCGGGAGCCATCGGCGCGCTGACCGAGGCCGAGACCAAGCAGTCGATGCTCAAGGCCACGCTCACCCCCGGGCATCCGCAGGTGGTCCAGCTCGCGGAGCAGGTCGAGCTCCGTCGCAAGGAAGTCGCTCGCCTGGTGAAGTCGGCGCGCAAGAACACCTCGTCCAAGCTCGCCGAGCTCAGCACCAAGATCGACGAGAGTGCCGCCGCGTTGTCGGCCTACCCGGCCAAGGAGCTCCAGCTCGCGCGGCTGATGCGGGACGTCGAGGTCAGCCAGCGTCTGTACAGCTTCCTTCTCGAGCGCTCGCAAGAGGCGGAGATCGTCCAGGCGTCGACGACGATCGATAAGCGCCGGATCGATCTCGCCAGCCTGCCCCACCGCGCGACGTCTCCGCGTCGCGGTCGCCTGTTCTTCCTCGGAGCGGCGGGCGCCTTCATGTTCTCGATCATCTCGGTGTATCTCGCGCGCGCTCTGCAGCGCCGCCTGCCCACCGTCTCTGCCGTCCGCGAGGTCGTGCCCTTCCCGCTCTACGGAACCATTCCTCAGGTCGAGGGCGGCAGCGCGTCGCTCGACGGGATCTGGAGCGACACGGGAGGCGCCTCGGAGGCATTCCGAGCACTGTGCGTCAGCGTCACGCTGGCACCGGCAAGTGATCGCCGCGCCCGGGTCGTTCAGGTGACGTCGAGTCAGCCTGGCGAGGGCAAGAGCACGGTCTGCTCCAACCTCGCCGTGAGCCTGTCGCGCTCCGGCGCGCGCGTCCTGCTCATGGACCTCGACCTCCGCAAGCCGGTTCAGCACCGGATCTGGAAGTTGCGACGCGCCCCCGGCTACGCCGACGTCATCGCGCAGGGAGGCAAACCCGAGCACGTCGGCACGTCGCTCGAGCACGTCGACCCTTGGGACGTGGACGTGCTCACCGCGGGAACGCGTTTGCCCGACACGCTGTCGGCGATGATGAGCAACTCCCTGTCGAGCATCATCGATCACTACGCCGACCAGTACGACTACATCCTGATCGACGGCGCACCGGCGTTCGTGGCGGACGCCCTCGTGTCCGCCCGACACGTGGACCTCATGCTGCTCGTCGCGCGCCCCGGAGTCGTCGAACGCAGCGGCGCCCGTCAGACGCTGGAGATGCTGGAACGTGTCACAGCAACCAAGGGCCTCGTGCTCAACGGCGTGACGCGCACCAACGCGGACTACTACTACTCCGGCAACTACGCCTACTACGGGCGCAGCGACGAGTCCGGAGAGCGGCCCCGAAAGGCCGGTTGAGGCATGGCGTCGAGCTCCCGTCGGCGTCGGCGGCTCATGGCGGCCTTCGCCGCCTGCGTCTCGACGTTGATCGCCCTGGTCCTGGGCGAGTGCACCATCCGCATCGCGGCTCCCCAAGACATCACGGGCTCCTTCCGAGTTCAGAGCGAAGAGCGCGGGCAGCTCATCAACCGGGCCGGTGGCGAGGCCCCGCACTCCTTTGGTGAGCGTCACGTCGTCTATCGCTTCAACTCGCTCCACATGCGAGGCGGTGAGCCCCGCGGTGCCCAGCGCAACGTCCTGCTCTTGGGTGACTCGTTCACGTTCGGCGTGCTCCTCGAGGAGGAGGACACCTACGCGGCCCAGCTCGACGCGATGGCGCGTGACAAGTTCGGTGACGATGCGGTGGAGGTCCTCAACGCGGGCGTACCGGGCTTTGGCCTCGCGAATTACGTCGCTTGGGTCGAGGAGCTGGGCGACGAAGCCAAGCCGGACCTCGTCGTCGTGTTCTTCAACGGGGGCGACATTCATCGCTCGGTGAAGTCCGGGCTGTACACGTTGGACGACAAAGGCGAGCTCGAGGCCCACGACTTGCCGCGCAAGCGACTCAAGGATCTCGCGAACGCGATCCCCGGGTACCGCTGGCTCATCTCCCACTCGCACCTGCTGCAGCTCGTGCGCCGGGCCCTCGTTCCGGCCAATCCGTCGCGCGAAGACTCGGGCCCGACGTCGGCGCCGGAGCCCGACACCGCGGTCCTGCTCGGCGAGGCGCTCTTTCGCCGGCTCGACGCGTGGTGCGACGAGCGCGGAGTGCCGCTGGTAGTGCTCACCACGGGCTTTCAGGACTCGGCGCACTTTGGCGACCGCCGCTATCCCTCGCTGCGGTTTCTCGAACGCGCCCAGGTGTTGTTCGACGAGCTCGACGTCACCTACGTCGACCTCGCGCCCGACCTGCTGGAGCGCGCGGACTCGCTGGCGTCCATCTCCATTCCGATCGACGAGCATCCCAACGAGCGCGGTGCCGAGCTCATCGGTCAGCTTGCCTGGCCGGTCATCGAAGCCCAGCTCGAGCGGGTCTTCGAGGTTCGCCCGCACGGCTGAATGTCACGGCGGGGCGACCAAACGAGAGCGCTGCTGCTCGCAATGGGCCTCATCGCCGGGTGTTCGCGCGAGAGCCCGTCCCAGCACCCCGCCCCCCCACGGGATCCGACCACTCGGCGGAGCGAGCAGATCCCCGTCGATGCCATCGACTATGCGTACCTGAAACGACTATGGGCGACGCGGGGTCGGCCGTGGGTCGAGGGCAACGCGGGCGTGCGCCACCGCGAGTCGGGGGCCTGGGTCGTCGACTCTGCGTGGAGCCACGCGCCTGCGAACGTCGGGGCTCGGGCTTACTACGTCGGGATGGCGACCACGCCTGCGGTCTACATGGCCGGGGAGTGCAATGACCGGGAGCTCATCAAGGAGCTCGCCGAGTTCCATCTCGCGTACCTGAATCGCTTCGAAACGTTCGCCAGCCTGCAACGCTGGCCCGATCCCGTGGACGACAATCGCTTTGCGGGCGCGACCTCACCCGACGTTCGAACGCTCGCCTGGGTGGAGACGCAGAGCAGTGGTCGCAGCCGCCTGCGGGAATGCGAGCTGTGCAACCTGCAGGGGCTCTACCCGGCCGCGAGGCTGCTCCGACTGGTCGCCGAGTTGCCGGCCGAGCAACGGTCGACCACGCTGACGCGCTTTGCCGCGGCCTGGGGTCCCTTGCTCGTCGAGGAGCACACTCTTCGCCACGAGCCGATGCTCGACGCCCCGCGTGCACTCCTCAGCCTCCCCGAAGCCGCAATCGAGGCCGCCCGCGAAGCCGCCCGGGTCCTCGACGAGCCAACGCGCAGCCTGACCCATGCGGTGCTCGACCGACACCTGTGGCTGATGGCGACCGCCGCCGAGCTGGTCGGTGCGCACGACGCAGATGCGAAACTGGTCGCGCTCTCGGCGGATGCCGAAACCGGTCTGCGTCGCATCGTCGCGGATGGCGCTCGCCTATTGCAGCGCAAGCAGCAGCGCCACCCGACTTCGGTCTCGTACTTCGACGGCGACTTCGCAGACTATCCAGGACACGAGTACGCCGGATACTCGGGCGTCACCTTCCCCACGCGTGACGACCGAAGCCCGGTTCGAACCGTTGGTTGGGACGTGTCGCACTACCATCGGGTACCGCTCGCGCTGCGGGCGTTGTTCGACAACCGCGATGCGCTCGGCTTGGACTTCCCGACTGCCGACGACCTTCGGCTTGCCGGCGACCATCTGGCTCTGGTCGTGGCGGCCTCCGCCCCGAGCCAGCATCCCCGACTGTCGAACTATTCGGACGGCAGCGACGGCTGGTATCGGGTCGGCTACCACGGAGGCGAGTTCGGCTACCCACCGTCCGATGCCTGCGACTCCCGCTCGCCGGATCGGCCTTGCTTGATGCCGGGCGCCCTGCTCGGCTGGGGCGCGCTGAGCGGCAGCAGCCCGAGCCTGTCTGAGTTCTACGGGCAGCTGGTCGCGCTCGCGCTCAGCGACGACCCGGACGCGATCGAGTACCGCCGGCGAGCGTTGACGTTCGACAAGCTGGAGTTCGCGCGCTACGGCCCCGACGGCTCGGACCACTACCCCACGCTGCTGTTGTTCGCGCTCGGGCCCGCGGCCGACGGATTGGCGGGGTGCTCGAACGAACCTCAGGCGCGCGGCGACAGCGTCGACTCGTAGATGCGGACGAGCTTCGCCGCCTCCGCCTCCCAGTTGTACGTCGTCTCGATGGCGGCCCGACCTCGCTCCCCCATCTGCCGCGCCCGACTCGGGTCGCCCGCGAGCTCGTCGATCGCGTCGGCCAGAGCCCGCGGATCGCTCGTGTCGATCAAGATGCCGCAGTCCTCCCCGTCCACCACCGGCACGACCTCGACGGCGAAGTCGGGTCCGATGACCGGAAGACCGGCCAGCATGTAGTCGTAGAGCTTCATCGGGAAGGCGTACGTGTGGTTGAGTATGCCCGGCTGATACAGCATCAGCCCCAGGTCGCTCAACGCGAGATACTCGAACATCGTGTCGTACGGCACACGATCGATGATCTCGATCGACCCCTCCACCCCAAAGCGACGAGCCTCGGCGAACAGCGCATCCTTGCCGTCCGTCACGGGCCCGAGGCACAGCACCCGGACGTCGTGCTCGACCAGAGACAGCGCTTCGAGGAGCTGCGGCCATCCGCGGGCCCGCGAAAAGCCTCCCACGTGGACCAACGTGAACCGCCCATCGGCGAAGCGCTCGCGGACCTCGCCCCGCACCGAGTCGCGAGTGGGCACCGAGATCCGTAGCGGCGCGTAGTTGAAGACGTAGTCGATGTTCCTCAGTGAGTCGGGGAAGTCGGGAGCCAGGCTGCGCTTCGCCAGCACGACGTAGTCGGTCAACCGCGTCAGATGCCGAAGCATCCATCGCATCGTCGGCGGGCCGATCCGATGAAGCGACGTCGGCATATGGGGTTCGGCGAAGCGGCTCGGATAGTGCTCGTGAACGTCGAAGACCACGCGAAGCGATGGTCGCAACGCCTTCATCGCCAAGCCGACGACCCACGACTCGACCTCGTTGCAATGAACGACGTCGGGCCGGTGAGCCATCGCGAGCTTGAACACCGTGACCATCCGCGCCGGCTTGGACGTCCGTGGATAGAGCTCGACGTGAACGCCCACCTCGTCGAACCGGCGCGCCTCTTCTCCTCCCGCGATGTGCCAGACCTCGTGCCCGGCATCGGCGAGGGCATGCGCTTCCTTGTGAAGGATGCGCGTGTCGTCGAAGCCGTGATTGACGGACAGGAACAGGATCTTCATCGATCCGCCCACTCAGTGCAGAACGCGGGCATCTCGCGACTGTACAACCTCGGTGGCACCCGGAGGCGGGTACGGACGCAGGGGCTCGATTCGCGAGGCGACGCGCTTGAGGAGCTCGTCGGCGCCGAGCCGATCGAGGATCTTGACCACGCCATCCAGCGCGCGGCGCTTGTTCGCGATCGCGACCAGCGTAAGTCCGATGATCTGCAGGTCGAGCCCAACCGAGTCGTTGTCGACCAGCAGCAACCCCATCCGGCTCTTGTACGGCCGAATGCGCTGGTTGTAGTCGAGGTCGGGGTCCGGCGCGCCCTCGAGAATCGCGCCTTCGTCCGAGAACACGATCGACGACAGATCCGTGATGCCAGGGCGTACGGTGAGCAGCCGCTGTTCCTCGTCGGTGTACAGCGCGACGTCACGCTGGACGTTGGGACGCGGGCCCACGAGGCTCATGTCGCCCTTGAGCACGTTCCACAGCTGGGGCAGCTCGTCGATCTTGAACTTGCGTACGAAGTGCCCGACCGGCGTGATGCGCCTGTCGTTGGCCGCGGTGGAGTCCACGCCGCTCTTGTCGGCGTTCATCACCATCGAGCGCACCTTGACCATGCGGAAGGTGCCACCGCCTCGCGCGACGCGGTCGGCGATGTAAAACGGTGAGTGCTTGTCCTGCGCCCAGGTGGCGATGAGGACGGGCACGAGCACCGGCGCCGACGCGGTGAGCCCCGCGGCGGACAGCGCAATGTCCAGAAGGCGTTTGCCGATCATGTCGCGGCCTTTCGGATGGGTTCGACGAGGTCGCGCACGGTGTCGGCAACGGAGGCAGCGTCGAGGCCGTAGCGCGCGCGAAGATAGGGTTGGTTTCCGACCTCGGTGGCGAAGCGTCCCGGCAGGCCGAGGCGTCGCCACTGCCGGGGCATGACGCCCGCGTCCATGCACGCTTCGGACACCGCCCCCGCCAGTCCGCCGTGGGTCATGTGTTCCTCGATGGTGATGATACCGCCGGTCTCGCGGGCAGCCTGGGCGATCGCCTCGGCGTCGAAGGGCGCGAGGCTGTGCACGGACAGCACGCGGCAGTCAATGCCTTCTTCGGCGAGCTTGGTGGCCGCGCCGATCGCTTCGCCGAGCACACCGCCAGTGGCGACGAGCGTCATCGCCTCGCCATCGCAGACCATT
>JGI12316J15310_10000093_pt2 | contig 13770 bp, 11 predicted proteins | sample MarCyaLeptolynsp_FD_15310 | JGI IMG/M metagenome (IMG submission 15310)
GCGGCAGACATCGAGCCCGTCCATTTCCGGCATGTTGATGTCGAGGACAACAAGATCCGGCTGCAGCCGGGAAACGCTCTCCAGTGCCTGCAATCCGTCTTTCGCAATGTGCGTCGTCATGTCGGCCTTTTCGAGGGCGTAGACGATGACGTCGCGAATATGCGGGTCGTCGTCCACCACCAGGATCGATTTGCTCATTCTGTTCGCCCGCTCCGTTTTCCGATGTCACGCGATAGGCTGTAATCCGTCATTCCATCACCCAATCCAGCGTCTTTTCGTTGTCTGGCAGTCCATATGCACGGCCACTGGAGGGCGGCGATCCCGGACGTTGCGTTTCGGGAACAGCCTTGCCATCGGCTGGACCGACGGCCGCACCTCTGTTCATCGAACTCAAACCGGGAATCGGCAATGCATGGCTTGCAATATAGCGGGACAGACGATATCGGCGAAATGTGAAACTGCGCCACCCGCGATAGGTGTCCCGAAAGGCCTTACGCAGCAACCTGCTGTGTCGGGCGGCGTCGTTTCGCAGCCGGCTCGGAGCCTCAGGGGCGTTTGCGAACCGATCGAGCGCCGGGATCGCCGCCGGACCGATTTTGCGGAGGTAAGCAAGGTCGATCGTGTGCCGCGCCCGACCGTAGACAGAGCCGTCGGCAAGCCGGGTTTCGACATTGAACCGGGCGATCTGCCCGCCGAAATCGATGAAACAACAGGCGTGCAGCACCGCCAGCAAGGTCAGGAGATTGGCCTTGATCAGCCAGGCGCTGGATTTGTTGGCAAACAGCCGGACCAGGATCCAGGCAAGCCCGAAGCCGACCAGGATCATCCAGATCGCGGCCGCCGCCCTGAGATAGGTCAGGGAATAGGCGGAGACATAGAGATCGAGACGCCAGAGACTTGTCGCCAGAAGCACGAGGGTTTGTGCGATCCAGGCAAAGACCAGCCGTCTTGTCAGCGGATCCTTCTCCATCGGCGTGCCCGGTCGCACCGCTACGATCACGAAGGCCCCGGCCAGAAGCGCCGCGGCGACCAGCGGATAGGCCCCGCGATGGGCGTAGTGGGCGTAGCTCATACCGTCTGGCAGGGTGGCGCCGCCCGTGAGATAGATCGCGTCAAGAAGCATTTGTATCGCAAACAGGATGTTGAACAGAACCAGGGACCGGAGCACCGCAACCGGCGAAACCAGGGCGGTACGCAGCCCCGTCAGCCGATCGGCTTCCGGGTTCGGTTGTGCGACGGAAAACGGTTCGGCCGGGCGTGTTCCGGACGGCCGGTCCAGGCCGGGGACCGGGCCGCGAAGCAGTGGCCAGAGGACCGGGATCAAGGCAAGCCAGAACAATATCCGCGACAGGTCCGGGAGCGTCGCCGGCTCCGCAGCCAACAGCCAGGCCAGCCAGGTTCCGATGACCGGATTCGCGTAAGCGAATAAGAGCCCGAAGATCAGACTTGCGCCAAGCGGCAGCATCCAGGACACCAGCGATTGCGGCGCCACCATGCCGCCCCTGCGCCGAAGCGCCCGGCGTGCGTGGACCGCGTCCCGGACCGTCGTAACGAAACCGAGCGGCAGGAACAGGGCGGCACGCCGCAGCCAGCGGCACGGATCGCGATACCAGACCACCTGGCCCGCCAGAACCACTGTCGGGACCGCAAGGACCGCGAAGCCGATCGAAACCCAGCTTGTATTCTCCACAAGGGCCGGGATTGTAATCGCGGGAAGGATCAGGGCCGCCTTCAGTGCCGCCGGATCAAGACTGTCTCTGTTCTCAAGCACATGGATCGCAACGAGCAGCAACAGGAACAGGGCCGCCGAAAGACCGATCTCGTGGCCGATAAACAGTCCGTCGGCAACCAGGGTTGAAACGATCAGCAGCGGTATTTTATGCGGAATCCGCGCCAGTCGAACCGGGCGAGCGGGAAGGGAGGCTTCTGGGGTCATGGGAGTGTCCGTAATGAGGGAAAGGCCGGGGAGCGGGCGCCCCGGCAGGCGCAGAGTGACATCGAGGGTCAGGTGCGGGTGCGGCGGCGAAACAGACCGGCCAGACCCGCAGCGATCAGGATCAGCGCACCAAGCATCAGGGGCGGCTCCGGGGTTGATCCGCCGGTGAAGTTCTGGGTGAACTGGCGATAATTGTTGTTTGCCGCCTGTCGGTTTGCTTGTTGATTTCCCTGACCTTTCGCCTGCCCGTAGGCCTTTTCCGATACGCCCGCGACCTTGGGCAGGGGGACCTGAGCATCGCGTGCCGCATCAGGCGACGCGTTGACGACTTTCCGCGAAACGGCCACGAAGGAGGTCCAGTTCGTCGCGAGTGCGAACGTGAGCCCGAGATCGGTGACGGCAGCCTTGATGTCCGCATCCTCGCGCTGGCCGGTACGGCTGGCGGGCGCCAGCGGGAATTCACGCATCAGGTTGGCGATTTCGCCGCGCGCCCAGATCAGCGGAATGCTTTCGCTGTTATTCGCGTTCGACGGTGCGTCGAGATCGACGTCCAGCGGCAGGCTGGCAGGCTTGCCGTTGACCAGTCCACGGATGGTGATCCTGTGCCGGCCGGTCTGTTGATAGCGTCCCTGCAGGCGGAGCGATTGGCCGGCGAACAGGTCGGGGATCGGATCCGGGCCGATCGCCGTCGCCTCAAGGCTTGCCCAGTCGACGGATATGTCGGTCAGGACCGGCGCGTCGAGCCGCCGCGCAAGCGACCGTGCAACCGCATCGGCATCTTCGCCCCAGCCGATGGTGCGCGAAAAACCGCGGCCCTGGCGCGCCATTTCGGCCAGCAGATAATGATTGACCGCCTGGCCGACGCCGAAGGCGTAGATTCGTGCCTTGCCAATGACACCGGCAATCAGTTTCAGGACCTCCGCTTCATTGCCGACATAGCCGTCACTGAGAAAGACCACGATGCGCAGCGTGTCATCCGCCTGTTCGGCACCGAAGGCACGGCGCAGGGCGTTGGGGATTTCCGTGCCGCCGCCAGTCGAGAGCCCGTCGATATAGGCCTGTCCGGCTTTCAGGTTCTTCGGGTTGGCAAGAACCGGCCGCGATGAAAATTCGGTCGCGTCGCTGCCGAACCGGACGATCCGGAAAAAGTCGTTCGGGCGCAGGGTTTTCAGCGCTTCGCGCATGAATGTCTTGCTGGCTGCCATCGGCGGTCCGGACATGGAACCCGACGTGTCGAGCACGAACACCATTTCGCGGGGCGTGATCATGTCGCTTGCCGGCATTTTCGGCGGTTCGATCAGAAGGCTGAAGAACCCGCCGCGTTGGTCCTTGTGGGTCAGGATGCCGGCGCCGATGGTCCGGCCGGCCAGACGGTACCGAAAGACGAAATCCCTATTGTCGAGAACCCGTCCCCGTTGCAGGCCGATTTCGGCGTTGCGTGGCGTTCCGGATGTCTCGATCCGGTGAGTCGGACTGTGCATGCCGGCAATATCGACGCCGGAGGCGAGGGCGATCCGGATGGAGACGCGGTCGCGGTCGATCGTATCGGGAATGGTCAGGCCGGCGACGTCGGGATAGGCCGGGATCTGGTCCACAGCCCAGGTGCCGGCAGCGGCCTCGGGTATGGTCTCATCTTTTGCGGCAACCTGGTTGGAAGATTTCGGCTGGTAACGCGGGCCGACGATCAGCGGCAGCACAAGCTCATACTCGCCGTCGATTTTCGGCACGGTGTGCGTATATTTCAGCGTGATCGTCACCGGCGCGCCGGGCATCAGATTGGCGATGTTCTGGGTGAACATGTTCGGGCGGTGCTGGGTCAGGAGCGCGGCCGCCTTGCCGTCGCGTTTCGCCGTTTCGAAGACCTTTTGCGCTTCCAGCTTCTTGCGGATTTCCGCCGTGACGATCTCATCGCCGACCTGCATCTGCATCGCATGGACGGCGGCTGTCCGGTTCAGGGGAAACAGATAGGTGGCGTTGAGCGCCGTCTCCGTCGGGTTCTGGAACGTCTGGACCACGGTCACGGTCGCCAGGTCGCCCTGGATATCGGCGGAGATGTCGGTTTTCATCAAGGGCAGGTGGAAGGTCTTGTCGCCGACCGTCGCGGTTACGGTCCCGCCCGTGCCGCCGAGAGGGTCCGTGCCGGTGCGAACCGCCGCGTTGGCCTGAAGGCAGGCGAAGAGAAGGATCATCAGGACAAAGTGCAGAATCCGGGAACGAAACAGATAGGCGAATGTTGGACCGGTCATTTCAGGGCTCCTGTCAGGTCTGCGATGCGAAGGGGGGAGGCGGAGAGGTCGAAACTGGCGACGACGGCATGATCGAAGGCGCGGCGGGCGGCATCGGGCTGATCGGCCGGGCCGATGCGCTGGATCGCCGTCCAGACCGTTTTCGGGTTCTGCAGCCAGTGCCAGATGGCATGGGAAATGTTGGCCGTGACGGTGCCGTCGTCGGCAACGAAGCTCACATCGATCCGATGGCGGCTGCCGTCGGGCGCGGTTGCTTCGTATGCCGCGGTCGCGACCGGGTCGTAGCGCGTGCCGAGATAGGCGACCTCGAAGCCGAGGCCGCGCAGGCAGTCTTCCGGGGCGTGAAGGTGACGCAACGGCGCCGAGGTGCGCACGACAAGCAGGTTGTTGGCGCCGTAGGAGGCCTTTGCCGCCGCGCCGCCATATTGGGTGAAATAGGCGCGTTCGGCCTCCAGGAGCGGCACCGTCATGGCGCGGTGTCCCTGAAGTTGACCTGGCAGTTGAAGGACGAGGTCGCGTTTGGCAACGTCGATCGCGGTGCGCGGGACGTTGACGATTGCCAGGGCGGCGACGGCGAACAGGAAGGCTGGAACGGTGCGGGAAATGCGTTTCGGTTGGCGCGGTTCCAGCCACCAGCCGTCTTTGGCGAGGCTGTCGGGAACCTGGCGGGCAGCGGCCGCCGGGGCGCGGCGGGGCGGGGATTGCCGGCCGCTCCAGACAAGGATCGGCAGACCGCCGAGCACCAGCGTCGTCAATCCGATGATGTCGTGCCAGGGCTGCCGCATGACATCGACGCCGAACAGGCGGTCCGGCATGGCGATCCCGATTGCCAGAATTGAGATGCGCAGGACGTTCGACAGAAACGCCGAGGCAAGAGCGACCGCAATGCCTGCCGCCGCGCGCCCGATGCCGGGCTGGATGACGGAGGCGCAAACCGAATGCAGCAGCATCAGGAGCAGAAACGCGCGGGCGCCGGAGCAGGGCAGGTCGACAAGCACGTCGACGCCCTCAATCACGATGCGCACGCCGTCGCACACCACGTCGTGAAACCCCGCCTTCAGAAGTGCGCAGGCCCCGTCGGCGGAAAGGTGTTGCAGCCCGAAGCCGATGAGGCGTTGAACGATTCGTTCAACCGGCAGGGCGAACGCGAAGCAGACCGCCAGCCAGAACGGGGACAGCGAGCGATCCCGCGACTTCAGGCCGGTCAAAAGTGCGAGTGCATAGACATCGATGACGAGAGCCAGGGCCCCGAGCGTGTTGACGGCAAGCGCCTCGCCGGCAAGCCGCACAAGGGCGGTTGCGGCCAGCAGGCCGACGGCGAGACGGTGGTCGAGACGGGCCGCCTCGCTCTGCCGGCTCGTCAGGCTCCAGGCAAACAGCCCGGCCGCTGCCAGGAACCCGAGCGCTCCCTGGGATTGATAGGACGGATCGATCCATGTATGCGCCAGCCATTGCAGGGGCGCGGCGGCGAGCACCACGGCGCCGACGCCGAGCAGCGCGACGGGGAGGGAGACGGGAAGGGAAAAACGTTCAAGTGCATGTGCCATGCCCCCCCTTGTGTCAGGTGGAAATGCAAGCTCCGTGGGTCCGGGCAGGAATTGCTCCGCAGATCCCGTGCAGATTTTGTGCAGGCGTGTGGGGCGAGGATGCCGACAGGATCGCTGCCATGTCATCGCAGCCCGGGATCCTTTGCCGGGGCGCCAGGCAGCGTCCTCACAAAGGACGGAGAGTTGGTCTTCGCTTTGGAGATGCGTCCCGTGGCTGACAATCTGGTGCGAATCTCGTCGCATGCCGACCAGGGCCTCAGCACCAAAGTTCGATCGCTTCTTCAGACCAGCCTGTTGCTGACCTCGACAAGATTGTCATCCGGGTCCCGGAAATATACCGACATCAGCTTGCCGACGGCGCCCAGTTTCTCGGCAGGTCCTTCGACGATGGTGACGTCGTGTGAACGAAGTGTCTCGACAATATGCGCAATGGGCGTATCGGTAACGAGACAGAAATTGCCGCTGCCGGGCACGGTCTTTTTCGCAAGCATTGGTGCTGCAAGCGCGCCCTGAAGGCTTATTTTGCTTGACCCGAAGTGAAGGGACCACTTGCCGGGGCGTTCCTCGCGCGCCGACATGCCAAGCACGTTTCGATAGAATTCAAGTGTTGCGTTGACGTCGCGAACGCAGAGAACGATATGATCGAATCCATAGATGTTCATGTGCGCAGTGTACCATTGTCAGAATTATCCGCATAGATATGCAACCACCCCCTCAATCACCTACCGTAAGACCAAGGGATGAACGCAGCTTTTGGATATCCGCGGGACTCGCGGCAATCGCTGAATTGGGCTCGTTCCCGCCTTTCTCGGCGCCTTGCGGGATCAACGGATTCTTGCCTGTCGAAAGCCCGAAGCAATCCCATTTCTTGAAAGGCTAGGACCGTGCCGGAAATTCCAATACGAGCGTTCATTGCCTCCCTCGTCGCCGTCAGGAAAGCCGAGACGCGATACGAAGTGCTTCTCCTCAAACGAACGCAAACCCTGGCCGGCGAATGGTGTCAGGTCGCCGGTAAAATCGAGGAGGGGGAAACCGCCTGGCAGACGGCCTTGCGGGAACTTGAGGAAGAGACCGGCCTGAAGCCCGATGCTCTCTATTCCGCCGATACCTGCGAACAATTCTATGAAGCGGACCGGGATTGCATCACAATTGCTCCGGTGTTCGTCGGTTTCATCGACAGGTCGGCGAAGGTAACCCTGAACCACGAACACAGCGCCTTCCGCTGGGTGAGCTTTGACGAAGCGGTGGAGATGGTGGCCTTCGGTGGCCAGCGGCGCGTTCTCCGCTGGATTGAGGAAGAGTTCGTGAACAGACGTCCGAGCAAACACCTGTTGATTGAAACCCGATAGTCGAACCCGTTTGGACGGATCGAATGGATCAACGCACCGCGCGGTTCATGCCGCCATCCGCAAGAATGTTCTGTCCGTTGACATAAGCTGCGTCTTCAGAGGCCAGGAATGCGCAGATTTTGCCGATCTCGGAGAAAAGGGCCGGCCGGTTCGCGGGGATGGATCGACGCGCCTGCGGCGACAGGTTCACGTTCTCACAAAAGCCGGGCATCAGGCTGTTCATCCGAATATTGTAACGGGCATAACGATCCCCGTACATTTTCCCGAAGCTGTGGAGCGCGCCCCTGAGCATGCTCATTGGATAAGGCGCGCGCGGCTCAATCGTGTTCATGCTGGACAGGTTCACAAAAGCGCCGCCGCCTTGTTCGATCATGATCGGGGTGACCAGTCGCGCCGTCCGGACGACGCTCATCACATACATGTCGAGGCTCTCGTGCCAGAGGTCGTCTGGCAACTCAAGCAACGGCCCGTCGAAATCCGGATCGAACCCGACGGTCTTGATAGCCTCCGGCACACCGCCGCCGTGGCCCATATTGGTGACGACCGCATCGATCCGACCGTACGCCTCCATTGTGCTGTCGACCAGGGCCTTGAGGTCGTCATTGTCGAGGACCGATCCTTTCCGGCCAATGCCGCCAAGTTCGGCGGCCAGCTTCACGCTGCGGTCTGAAGGAGACATGAGCGAAACCTTGAAACCCGCATGGGCCAGTTCGATGGCGCACCCGCGGCCAATCCCCTGGCCCGATCCTGTGACTATGGCGACTTTCAAGTCTGTCATGGGTTTTCACTCCTTTATTTCGGCAAATGCGCGAATGGTCATCGCAGCCGTAGACTTTGCCTTGATGGGGACCGCGAAGAACCTGAATCCGGTATCCGGCAGGGATTCAAGATTCCTCAGATTCTCGACGATCAGGATATCGCGCTTGAGAAGTTCGGAATGGCACGGACGGCGCGGATTGTTGCGATCGTCCGCGTTGAACGTGTCCATCCCGATCAGTTTCGCCTGACCCTCGACCATTGTTGCAATCACGTCCTCTGCGATGAACGGGTAGCTCTCGTAGGCATCGGTGCCCCAATATTTGTCCCAACCGAAATGAAAAAGGACGGCCTTGCCCGCAATTCCATCCGGAATTTCACAATCGGCCAGGCCAATGGCTTGCCCCGCTGTCGCGTTTGATACGCGAATGACAACGGCGTCCAGAATCACCTCCTCCAACCGGAGTTGCGAAATGTCGCGCATGCCTTCGAAGCGGTGCATCGGGGAATCCAGATAGGTTCCGATTGACGTCGTGAAGGCGATTTCAGTCAGCTCGAAAGAGGCAAGTCCGTTGTAGAAATGGCGGGACTGATCGTGGGTCAGAAAGGGCTTGACGGACGCGCTGAACCGCGAAACCGCGCCATCATCCACGCGCATGGCAAATCCGGGCATTCCGTCTTCAAAGGTATGGGACAGGTCTACGAACATCGGTTTCTCTTCGTTTGTGTCAATGGGATAGCGGTAAAGGCCGCATTCCGGAATCGAGAAATGGGCTGCATGCTATGAGAAAAAATAATACCTTTCAGGTTCCGGATCACTATTGATACGTCTGTCCGCTTCAAAATCTGTTCTTTGATCATCGGACTGCAGGAAATGGAATCAACATGGCTAATGTCTTGAACTTGCGGGCCCTGCAGACATTCAACATGGTGGCAAAGACCGGAAATCTGACCCGCGCGGCCGGGCGGCTCGGTGTGACCCAGGGTGCTGTCAGCCACCAGGTGCGCGCGCTTGAAAAGGGGGTTGGATTTCAGTTGCTTGTCCGCCACGCCTTCGGTGTGTCGTTGACCGAGCGTGGCCGAAAACTGTTCCAGAGCACGGAACCGGCGTTCAGATTGCTGGAGTCTGGATTGGAGGATGTCAGCCGACGGGTGAAAAAGCACAATCTCATGATCTCGCTGCCAACGGCGCTGGCAACAAAGTGGTTTGTTCCCAGACTTGCAACGTTCAAGGAGCGCCACCCGGATATCAATCTGTTTCTGGACACGACGGACGATCTGATCGACTTTGAAACCAGTGAGGTCGATATCGCCATCCGTTTCGCCCGTCCGAGGGAAGGCAATTTTCATTTCAGCAAGATCAGGGATGAGGTGCTGGTTGCTGTTGCATCGCCGCATCTGTTGTCCGAGGTCAGGAAGAGGAAGCGCTCCCCTGTCCTTCACGATTTCCCCATCCTTGAAGACACATTCGACTCGCGGTGGGATCAATGGATCGAACTTTCCGGTCTGTCTCCCGCTCGTCCCATGAATTCGACCATAAGGTATTCCGACTCCGCCGTTATGATCTCGGCGGCCGTCAACGGACAAGGCCTGGCCCTGGCCCGCAAGATCATGGTGGAAGACGATCTCGCCCATGGCAGGTTGGAGCTCTTTAACGATGTCGAAGTGAAACTGGAGCGTCAGCTCCTGTTTCTCTGCAGACGGAACGAGCGCAGCCGGCCCGAGATTGCCGCGCTCCGTCAATGGCTGAGCGGTCTCGGATAGAGCCGGGACCGCGGCAGATTTTAGGCTTGGTCAAACCGTTCCCGCAGCTTGCGCTTGAGCGCCTCTATATCCGTATCGGTCCAGTCCGCAGGCTGGGTTACCGCGCGCCAGCCCTCGATATAGTTTTCCGGCGCATAGACGTGGCCGAACCCGGCCGGCGTCGTCGTCGCAATCGTAATGTCGACCAGCAATTGCAATCCGGTGACAAACGGGAACCAGGAAAATTGCGGCGACACGTCCGGACCGCGCGGCGCTTTCATCCAGTCCGGTTCGTGCAGGAAGCTGCCGGGTTGGAAGAACACGATCGGATCGCTGGCATATTGCAGGTAGGCCACCCGCATGACGCCCCAGTCGGCGGCGGAATCCTCCAGCGCGTTGGACTGGTTGGTAAAGCGAATGGTCGATCCGTCGCCATAGGTCGGCAGCCAGGCCGGACTGGTCTCGTTGCGGTTGCGCGTAACCGAAGTCCAGACCGGGCTCACAAAGGGCGGCCCGGCCCAGAAGGCGCCGTCCACCGGGTTGCCCAACTGTTCGATCAGATTGAACGAGCGTTCCGAATTGAAGGCGCCGAGACTGAGCCCGAAGAGGTAGAGGCGCGGGCGCCGGTCCCTGGGCAGGGTCACCCAGTGCCCGTAAACCGCATTGAACAGGGCGCGCGCCGCCTCCGATCCGTAGTCCGGTTCCACCAGCAGCGACAGCCAGCTTGCGAGATAGGAATATTGCTGGGCGACGGTCGCAACGTCGCCGTGATGCAGGAATTCCAGGCTGTCGAAGGCCGCCGGATCCATCCACCCGGTGCCGGTCGGTGTCGCGACGATCAGGACGGAGCGGTCGAAGCCGCCGCTTCGTTTCAGTTCTTCAAGCGCCAGCCTGGCGCGCTGCTCGGCCGTGTCGGCGGACCGCAATCCGACATAGACCCTGATCGGATCCATGGCCGCTGCCCCTGTCACCGTTTCGATGTCCGCTGCGGTCGGACCTTCGGCCACATACGACCGGCCGGCCTGTCCGATATCCTTCCAGACGATCAGGGAGGCCGCGCTGCCGGTTTGCTCCGGCCGTGTCGGCGATGCCTGGTCGACCGGCATCAGCTGGTCGAAGGCCTTGAAGGCGCCGTCCGCCAGATCGAGCGCCGACCGGAAGATCAAACCGTTGGACACCGACCAGAAGATCACAAGGGCGATCACCACGCTGACGACCAGCGAGACACGGGGCGGCAGAAACCGGCGGATCGGTGCGCGCAGCGCCATCTGGGTCATGCGGAACAGGCGCGCAACGGCCAGAAGCGCACCGAAGACAAGGGCGGATATCGCGCCGACCTCGATCGGCCGGGACGTCGCGACCGGTTCAAGGTCCATCAGCACCCGGACGGAATTCTGCCATTCCGAGGCCTGCCACAAACACGCCGCCGAGGTGCCGGCGGCGGCAATGATGCAGAAGATGGAGATCCGCTTCGCTATTGCGGGTTTCGGTGTCGGGAGCTCCAGATAGGCCCAGACATGGACCAGCGCGACCCCGACCATATAGCCGCAGAACAGCGACAGGCCGGATACCAGCCCCTGAACGGTATAAGGCCGGGGAATGAGCGAAGGCGTCAGGGAAATGGCGAAAAGCACGAGCCCGAGCACCAGCCCGACGGACGACAGCCGCCGGAACAGTTCGGAGAGAAACAGTCTGAAGTGCGAGATCCTGTCCATAGTCTCCGGCGGCACCCGTCTGAGCTCAGACGGCCTTGCTGTTCGTTTTGAGTTCAAGGAGTCGATCCTGCCAAGAAACAACAATCTCGTCGCGGCGACAACTCTGTTGAAGCCGGGTGCGACACAACCGGACTGAAAAGCGTTGTGACAGGTCCGGCGCGATTGACCTGGGGGATGCCTTCGTTCTCCTGGACGCCGGATGAGGTCCGGCGAGGTACCTGGGGGAGTGGCGGTCGTGTGAATTGGCAAGCACGCCGCGCGCCATTCCCGGGGCCCAACCATCCCCCCACACGTCATTCCCGCGCAGGCGAGCAGGTTCTGCAAATATGGAGCACGCCTTGTCGGTCGTTTTGGACGGACAGTGCCCCAAATGCCGTCCCGGCCTGCGAGCCGGGATGCAATTGCAGGCTTGTCGACTTTCACAGCCCGCGCTGAAGCGTACCGTGATACGATCCACGGAAATGACCACGGTCCCTGACGGAGCATCGATATGAGATTTCTTCATTTGATCCTGATTGTGATTGCCTTCGGTTCGGTTCCTGTTTTGGCGCAAGGCACGCGCGATGCCCCCAAACCTGACGAATCAGCTTTTGTGTCGACCTGCGGGCCGCATCGACAGACGGTCGTGGCCTTGGCGGACAGGATCATTGCCGAGAGACATCTGGCCGAGGGCCTGTCCGGACGTCGCTTCGGCGCAACAGCCGCCTATCTCAAGCTGCGCTATCAGAACATGAGCTTGGCAGACGGGCTGGCATTGTTGAAGTCCATGGAAGCCGGCGGACGCCGGCCCCCGAGATTTCTTGATAAGGTGCGTCTGGCCTTTGCAATTGCCCATCAGGGCGTCGAGAAGGGGCTGAGGGCGAATGGCGACAGCACGCTGACGGCCTTTGCGAAATATCAGTCGATCCTGCCGCGCCAGATGGTGCTGGCCGATGGTGGCGCCAGCTACTTCCGATTGCTTGCCGAACTCCGCAGCGATCCCGAGCGTGCCAAGGCATTTGATCGCGACTATTTCAACGGTGTCGTTCTGCCGCTGCTCCTGCTGGACCAGGACGACGCATTCAAGCTGGATTTTGCGGCGCGGGCGGAGGCGGCGGGCGAGTTGGTCATGGCTGCTCTCGCCCTGGGCAGTCGCAGCGACTTGTCGGCCCATCGTGCCCTCCTGCAGCGCCACGGGCAAAGCGCGATAACGTTGGGTGGCAGGCCGTTGGACATTGACAGCTTCCTGATGACCATGCGCCATCAGAAAAAGCATCAGGTCCGGCCAGACGATGATGCCGAACGCCGCACGGTTCGGCGCGAAATGTTTGCCGGCAGTCGCGCGGCCTATCACATTGGCGGTTATGCCTGGCCGATGAACCTGCTGAACCAGACGGGTGAAAATGCGCCGATAGCAGCAGCGTCGCAGGATTTTCTGGCGGCTCTGGAGAGAGGGCAGATACAGCCTGAGCGTGACATGGATGGTGCCTGGACCTATCTTCACGACCGTCTCACCCAGGAAATGGGAACAGATTCACTGGCCTCGGCGATGAGCGCAATTTCTGTGCCGCGCAGTGTTCGTCATTACGCCGGGAGCGCCAAGGATGTGCTGAACTGGATGCAGGCGACGGCCGCGTTGACGGAAATCGTACGAACCGGAACGAAGCCGACGCGGCCTGCGGTGCTGACGCCGGATTTTCCGTGGTCCCTGTGGGTTCGTGTCGCCGAGGATTTGCGGGAAAACGGTGTCGCTTCTTTAAACTCCGCAGGGTCACTGGGTGTAAAAATTGGTATCGAGCTGTTGTATCGCGCCGGTGAGGTTGAGACGGCGATTGATCTGGCGGCCAGGGTGGAACCGAACACCGACAGGCTCTGGATTTATCGCGATTTGATGCAGCGGTTGGATCAGCGTTGCGACGGGTTTACCTACTATGCGGGCGGCGGACTGGTTCTTGCCGGCAAGGTGCCGTTTTGGTTTGAACCGCATTGAACTCTGAGCATATCGACCCTGAAATTAAAGGCCGACTCGCGCTCAAGCGCTGTCAGTGTTGCGTTGCGTGCCCGTGTGTCTGACGCAGAGACTGGATAGCGAGAGCAGTCCGGGTTAGGTTTCGATCGCCGGGGATCGCAAACGAACAAAGGTGGCGCCCGTGACGCCTCATGCCGACATCGTATCGCTCATCCTCTCAATGGATAAGGCCGGAGATCTGGAAACAGGTCGCGAGAAGCTGGTCGGTCATGGCGACCACGCTCTTGCAGCAATGGTCGAGTGCCTGCCGCGCCTGAGGACGTGGCGCGCCCGCGATACGATCCTCTCCACGGCAATCAGGTTTGCCCGGACATCCGCTGCCGGCAAGGAACTGGGTTTCATGGGATTGGCGGACAAGAGCAAAAGGGTTCGCCAAACCGCCTGTGCGCTTGCGGCCTTTTCCCTGGATCGCGCCTTTTTGCCGACTCTGGAGGCACTGCGTTCTGCGCCCGACAGCGAGGTTGCCGCCG
>JGI12316J15310_10000390_pt10 | contig 13754 bp, 14 predicted proteins | sample MarCyaLeptolynsp_FD_15310 | JGI IMG/M metagenome (IMG submission 15310)
CAGGCCGGTCTGCCGCCGGAAATGGCCAAGGCCTGCGACACCCTGGTCCGCATTCCCATGCGTCCCGGCGCCGACAGCCTGAACCTGGCGGCGGCGACCGCGATCATGCTCCACGGCCTCGCCGGCGGGGCGGGAGGGCTGGAGTGATGGCGCGCCGCGTCCACCCGGCCGATCAACGCCGCCGCGACGCCTTCCTGGCACGCGCATCTGCCGTGTGGGGCGTGAAGCCGCACGAGGCCGAGCGCCTGGCCAGCGGCGGGCTTCGCTCCAGCGTACGGATCAACCCCCTGAAGGGCCGTCCGGTCAACGAGATCCGCGCCGATCTTGACTCGCTGACCGAGGTCGCGCCGATTCCTTGGTGCCCGAACGCCTTCCACATCACCGGTGACCGCAAGGCGGTGACCGAGAGCGCGATCCACGCGGCGGGCGAGGTCTACGTGATGAACGCCTCCTCGCTGATCCCCGGCCTCGCCATGCGGCCCGAGGCGGGCGAGGACATCCTGGACGTCTGCTCGTCGCCCGGCGGCAAGGCGGCGCATATCGCGGCCCTGACCGCTAACGGCGCCCGATTGCACGTCAATGACGGCATCAAGTCGCGCCTTAAGAAACTCCAGGAAGTCGTGGAATTAATGAGCATTGACATCGTCGAGATGACCGACATCCAGGGTCAGTACCTGGACAAGTTCCTCGATGGCGACTTCGACCGCATCCTGCTCGACGCACAGTGCTCCGGCGAGGGCATGGCCGACCTCTCGCGGCCCGACGCGCTGAAGTTCTGGACCCCGGACCGGATCGAGAAGATGAGCCGCCTGCAGCAGCGCATGCTGGTCGCCGCGTTCAAGAAACTGCGGCCCGGCGGCGTGCTGATCTATTCCACCTGCACCATCGCGCCGGAAGAGAACGAGGCGCCGGTCGACCACCTGGTGCGGCACAACGCCGACGCGGTGATCGAGCCGATCGGCGTCGAGGTGCCCGAGGGGCGGCCCGGCCTCGCGAAGTGGCAGGGGCGCAGCTACCATCCGGATCTGCGCCACGCCATGCGGGTGGTGCCGAGCGATTTCCTGGAGGCGTTCTTCGTCTGCCGGATCAGAAAGACGGCCCCCGGAGAGCAGGCATGATCGAGCTGGTGGCGACGCCGATTGGCAATCTCGACGACCTGAGCCCGCGCGCCCGCGAGGCGTTCGAGAAGGCCGATGTGGTGGCGGCGGAGGACACGCGGCGCACCGGCCGGCTGCTTCAGGCGGCGGGCCTCAAGAAGCGCATGGTCGCCTACCACGAGCATAACGAGCGCCAGATGGCCGATACCCTGGTCGAGTGGGCCGGTCAGGGACAGCGCGTCGCGGTCGCGACCGATGGCGGCACCCCGGGGGTGAGCGACCCCGGCTTCACCCTGGTGCGGGCGGCGGCGCGGGCCGGCGTGGACGTCACCATGGTGCCGGGGCCGGCGGCCTTCGTGATGGCGGCGGTGCTCTCGGGCCTGCCGGTGCACGGCATCACCTTTCGCGGCTTCCCGCCGCGCAAGTCGGGTCAGCGCAAGCGCTTCCTCGAGGTCGACCTGGAGAGCCCGCACACCCTGGTGCTGTACGAGAGCCCGTACCGGGTGGCGAAGCTGGTCGACGCGGCGCTGGAGGTGTTCGGCGACCGCCCGGCGGCCCTGGCCCGCGAACTCACCAAGCTACACGAGGAGGTGGTGCGCGGCCGTTTAAGCGAGGTGAAGGCGTTCCTCGAGGGCCGCGGCAGCCAGCCGACCGGAGAGTGCTGCCTGGTCATCGCCGGCGCCGACGTACCGGCGGACTGGTTCGAGGCCGAGTGACGGTCGAAATTACTCCGCCGCCTCCGCCTGCGGCGCCAGATCGTAGACCTCCGCCAGCAGCTCATAGGACCGCAGCCGCGCGGCGTGGTCGTGGGTGATCGTCACCACCATCGCCTCATCCACCCCGTAGCGCGCCAGCAGCGCGTCGAGCTTCTCGCGCACCTGCTCCGGCGTGCCGACGATGTTGCGCCGGCGGTGGAAGGCGGCGCGCTGACGCTCGGCCTCGGTGTATTCGTAGGCCATCGCCTCCTCGGGTGTCGGGATCGGCGTGATGTGCCCCTGGTCGAGGCGGACCCGCCAGAGGTCGCGGGCGGCGGCGTGGTACTTCGCCTCCTCCTCGGTCTCGGCGCAGATCACGAACACCCCGATATTGGCCAGCGGTTCGGCCAGGGTCTTCGAGGGCTGGAACCGGCGCTTGTACATCTCGACGATCGGCTCGCCGCCTTCGGTGATGAAGTGGGCGAAGGAGAAGGCGGTGCCGAAATGGGCGCCGACCTGGGCCCCCTGGTCGCTCGAGCCGAGCAGCCAGACCGGCGGCGAGCTGGGGCCGGCGGGCTGCGCGGTGACGTCGCGATAGGGGTGGTCGTCCTCCAGTGCGCCATCCATCCAGTCCATCAGGTCCTGGACCTGGCGGGGGAAGTACTCGATCGGGATCGGCCCGCGCACATAGGCGAGCGCCTGGGCCGTACGCTGGTCGGAGCCGGGGGCGCGGCCGATGCCGAGATCGATCCGCCCCGGGTACATGGTCTCCAGCATGCGGAAGGTCTCCGCCACCTTGAGCGGAGCGTAATGCGGCAGCATCACGCCGCCGGACCCGACCCTCAGGTGCCGCGTCTCGTTCGCCAGCCGGGTGATCATGATCTCCGGGACCGAGCCGGCGAGGCCGTCCGAGGAATGGTGCTCGGCGACCCAGTAGCGGTGATAGCCGAGCCGATCGGCGCGTTTCGCCAGCTCGATGGTCTCGGCCACCGCGTCGGCGGGCGTGGCCCCGGCGCGGATCGGCGACTGGTCGAGAACGGAGAGAAGGGGCATGGCACTGATGACCGGCTGACGGATGGGGTGGGCCCATGGTGGAGCGGTTGCGGCGGCTTGCCAACCGGCCCACTGCGACGACCGGGCCCTGCGGTAAGCTAGTGAGGGGCGCGGGTCAGGGCCTGACGGAAGGCGTCGGCCATGGCGTCGGCGAGCGCGGCCGGCGAGATCAGCAGCGCGCGCTGCGCCGGCGGCAACGGCGGAAAGCCGTCCCGGTCCGACAGGGCGCGCATGCCCGCCTCCAGGCTGCCCGAGGGCAGGGGTGCCACGGCGAGGCCGGCGCGGACCGCCGCCCGGACGCTGTGGAAGCTCTCGGACGTGTACACGACGCGCCAGCGCCGGCCGGCGGTGTCCAACGCGTCCTGCGCCACGGTGCGCCACCAGCAGCTTCGGTCCAGCAGGGCGAGCGGCACCGGCATGTCGTCGGTCAAGGCCATCGCGTCGGCGCACGCCCACACAGTCGGTTCGGACGCCAGCACCTCGCCGCCAACGGGGCTTGGCGCGGACGCGATGGCGACGTCCAGCGCGCCTTTGCGGACCGCGTCGGGATAGGACGCGGTGCAGCCCGAGGCGGTGACGATCTCGACGCCGGGATTCCGCGCCGAGAAGGTGGCTAGGACCCGTTCCAGCACGGTCTCGTCGAAATCGTCCGGAATGCCGACGCGGATGCGTCCCGCAAGGGGATCGGCGAACAGGCCGGCCGTCCGGTCGAACTCGGCCAGGGTGCGTCGGGCGGCCGGCAGAAGCGTCTCGCCCCGGGCCGTCAGCGTCATGCCGCGGGCATGGCGCTCGAACAGCGTGGCGTTCAGACCCTCCTCCAGCTTGCGTAGCTGGACGCTGACGGCCGATTGCGTGAGGTTCAACAGAGCCGCCGCCCGCGTCAGGTTCCGGCATTCCGCGATCGTCACGAAGGTCCGCAGATGGTCGCTGTTCAGCGCGGTGCGTTCGAACATGTTCATGGAGAAGATCGTATCAATTCATTTTAACGAACACAACGCAACCGGTAGGTCTGCGATGTCCGATTGAGGAGATCGCATGACCGAGCTTTCCGCGCTCTTCCTGTTCCCCGTCGGCGTGTTCGGCGGCGCGTGGAACGCCGTGGCCGGCGGGGCCACGCTGTTCACATTTCCAGCCCTGATGCTGGCCGGGCTGCCTCCGGTCGTCGCCAACGCCACCAACTACCTGGCGCTGCTGCCGTCGAACGCCGCCGCCCTGCCGGCCTACCGTCGGGAGTTAAGCGAGGTCGGGGGCGCCATTTGGCCGCTCGTGGTCGTGTCGGGGGCGGGCGCCCTGGTTGGTGCCCTGCTGCTGACGATGTCCGAGCCCGACGTGTTTCTGGTGCTCGTCCCGTTCCTGATCCTGCTGGCGACGGCGCTATTCGCGTTCGGCGGACCGATGCGCCGCACGCTCCAGGATCTCGTCGGATCGCGGGGCAGCCACACCGCCGCCTATGTCGTCCTCTTCGTGCTGTCGATCTACGGCGGTTATTTCGGTGCCGGGCTGGGCATCATTCTGCTCGGCATCGTCCAGATTCTCGGCTTCACCTCGTTTCACGTTGCCAACGCGCTCAAGAACCTGCTGGCGACGAGTTTCACGGTGCTCAGCCTCCTGGTGTTCGGGATCGGCGGTCTGATCGCATGGCCGGAAGCGGTGGCGATGATGGCCGGCAGCACGCTCGGCGGCTATCTCGGGGGACGGTACGCGAGGCGGGTCGACGAGCGTCTCCTGCGCGGCGTCGTGATCGTGTTCGGGCTCTTGCTGAGCGGCGTGTACTTCGTGCGCAGTTTGGCCGGGTGATCGCGCCACGACCGCACGGTTGGGTGCTGACCCCGGTCCGGCGCGCGGACTAGACTTGCCACCATGCGCAAGACCGGATCACCCCACGGCTCATCGATGACCTGGGCCGCCCTTGGGGTGCTCGCCCTGTGCTTTCTGTTGAACGCGCTCGCCCGAGGCGCCGGCGAGACCTATGCTGTCTTCCTGTTGCCGATCGGCGCGGAGACCGGATGGGACCGGGCGGCGCTGACCTCGGTCTACTCGGTGTACATGCTGGCCAACGGCCTGGCCTCGCCCTTCGTCGGTCTCGCGTTCGACCGGTTCGGCGGACGCGCGCTCTACGTATTCGGGCTGCTCTCCCTCGGCGGCGGGTTCTGGCTGGCCGGACGCATGGAGCATCTCTGGCAGTTGGCGTTGTTCGTCGGCGTGTTCGGCGGGCTCGGGATCGCGTCGCTCGGCATGATACCGGGCTCGATCCTGATCAGCCGCTGGTTCGACGCGCGGATGGCGACGGCGATGGCGATCGCCTCGGCCGGTCTCGGCACCGGCACGCTGGCGCTGGCGCCAGTGGCCCAACTGCTGGTCGACGATGTCGGCTGGCGCGGCGGCTACGGCCTGATCGGCGGCACGATCCTGGTCCTGGCGCTGCCGGTCGCGCTGCTGCCCTGGCGGCGGATCACCAACGGTGTCGTCCAGCGCCAGGCGGTCGCCACGGTGCCGGCGGAGGGCCTGGCGCGGGCGATCCGCTCACGGCCGTTCTGGGCGCTGTTCGCCGTGTTCTTCGCCACCGCGGTCGGCGTCTACGGCGTCAGCCTGCAGACCGTCGCCTATCTGGTGGAGCGCGGGTTCCCGCCGCTGGAGGCGGCGGGCGCCTTCGGGTTCGCTGGCATGCTGTCGATCCTCGGCATGCTGGTCACGGGCACCGCCGCCGACCGTTTCGGCAATCGCGTGACCGCGACCGTCAGCTATCTGTGCACGCTGGTCGGAATCCTGGCCCTGTTCCTGGTCCAGGCGCATCCCGGTTTCGCGCTTGTCGTGGTGTTCGTCATCTTCTTCGGCAGCTCCATGGGCGCGCGCGGACCGATCATCTCGACCCTGTCGACGACCCTGTTCGCCGGCCGCGGCATCGGGGCGATCTACGGCACGATCACGACCGGGCAGGGGCTGGGGGCGGCCGCCGGAACGTGGATGGCCGGCGTGCTGCACGATGCCACCGGCGGCTATGAAGTCGGGTTCGTCACCTGCAGCGGCTTCATCCTGGCCGCGATGCTGCTGTTCTGGGTGGTGCCGGAACTGTCGGCGCGTCGCACTCGCGGATCGTCCGCTCAGTCGTAATAGGCGACGGCCATCAGCATATCGACCGACACGCCGTCGGAGGCCAGCGGCAGGACCAGGGAATGCAAGGTCCGATAGGAACGTCCGGTGCTGGTCAGGTCGTCCTCGAGGATGCGCGGCTGCCCGTCCTCCACGACCCGATCCAGGACCCGGCGGACCCGAATGATCCGGGTGAGGTCGTACAGATCCTCGAACCAGCACCCGGTCCCATCCCGCTTGCGCATGTCGACGATCCCGGTCCCGACCAGCCGATGCCGGTAGCGGATGTCTTCATTCGCGCGATGCACCTCGATCAGGTTGATCCAGGGCAGGAGGCTCCTCGGCATCTCCAGCGGATCGAGATCGCGGCGCGACGGGAGGAGCGCCATGCTCGGCCTGCGGGTGCGCCAATACGAATAGGCAGCGATGTGGGCGGTTGCGGAGAGCGCGAGTTCAATGGGCCTGCCTTGGTCTCCGTCCATAGGTTTGGATCCATGTCAGTGTTTAGCGTCCGTGCCCATACATAAAATGGTATGCTGATAACGCTCGTCAACTGAAGAATCATGGTTAACATACATCCTATGATATTTTTGATGTTCGTCGAATTGTAAACGCAGACGACGAGTTGATCCCGAGCAGTGTCTCGGTCAGGCTGTCCCTCTCACCGCCTCGACCCTACCTCTGGCTGTCGTCCTGGCCGCCGGCCCCCTGCCTCTGGAGCTATCGATGACCGATGTCGCCTTCGCGTCCGCGCATGAGCTTGCCGCCAAGATCCGAGCGAGAGAGATCGGGAGCCGTGAGTTGCTCGAGCACTACCTGGCCCGGGTCGAGCGCTTCAATCCGGCGCTGAACGCGATCATCGCCAGCGATGTGGATGGCGCGCGGTCGGCGGCGGACGCGGCGGACGCGGCGCTCGCACGGGACGAGATCGCCGGTCCCCTGCACGGCGTGCCGATGACCTTCAAGGAAAGCTACGACGCGGTCGGCATGCCGACCACCTGGGGGCTTGAGGAGTACCGTGACAACGTCGCCGCCGCCGACAGCGTGCCGGTCGCGCGGATGAAGGCGGCCGGCGCCGTTGTCTTCGGCAAGACCAACGTGCCGGTGATGTTGGCGGACTGGCAGAGCTTCAATCCGGTCTACGGCTCGACCAACAATCCCTGGGACTTGAGCCGGACGCCGGGCGGATCCTCCGGCGGGTCGGCGGCGGCCCTGGCGGCCGGCCTGACCGCCCTCGAGGCCGGCTCCGACATCGGCGCCTCGATCCGCAATCCGGCGCATTACTGCGGCGTGTTCGGCCACAAGCCGACATATGGCATCCTGCCGCCGCGCGGCCACGCGCTGCCGGGGTCGCTCGCGCCGGCCGACATCTCGGTGATCGGCCCGCTGGCGCGCTCGGCGGAGGACCTGGACATCGCCCTCGACATCATGGCGGGCCCGCACGGGCTGGACGCCGCCTGCTGGCGGCTTGAGTTGCCGAAGTCCTCCCAGCGGGAACCGGGCGATTTCAAGGTCGCCGTGGTTCTGGAGGATCAGAACTGCGACCAGGACACGGTGATGACCGACGCGCTTCAAGGCGCGATCGACCGGCTAACCGTCAAAGGATTGACGGTGGTCCCAGGGGCCAAACCGGCGTTCGACACCCGCGAGGCGCATCGGCTGTACGTGCAGCTCCTGCGCGCCGCCACCTCCGGCCGCGTCTCGGACTCGGACATGGTGCAGCAGCGGGCCCTGCTGGCCGATCTCGGCGATGACGACGACAGCTACATCGCCGACGCGGCGCGGGGCAATACCATGCTCCACCGCGACTGGTTGGCGCTGAACAACCGGCGCGCCCACCTGCGCGAGACGTGGCAGGCGCTGTTCGACGATGTCGACCTGCTGCTCTGCCCGGTGGCGGCCTCGACGGCCTTCCCGCATGACCAGGCGGGCGAGCGCATCCACCGCAAGATCATCATCAACAACAAGCCGGTCAACGTCACCGACCAGCTGTTCTGGGCCGGGTACACCGGCGTGTTCTACCTGCCGAGCACCGTGGCGCCGGTCGGGCTCGCCAGCGACGGCCTGCCCGTCGGCATCCAGATCGTGGCGCCGCACGGCTACGACAAGCGCGCGATCGCCTTCGCCAAGATGGTTGAGCGCGAGCTCGGCGGCTTCGTGGCGCCGCCGGGATACGACGGCTAGCGGCCGCCGTATCAGTGTCGCGGCACGCCGGCCCGCTCAGGCGCCCAGACCAGGTGAAGGCGACGATAGGTAGGGACGTCCAGGGTGGCCGGCGCCATTCGGCAGGCCATGAGCATCAGCGCGTCGTCGGCCGAGAGCGCGAAGCGCCCATAGCCGTCGCGCCCCGAGGTGCCGTGATCGAGGAAGCGGGCGACGCTGGCCCAGGACGGCTCGACCCACCGCAGACGCAGCATCAGCGGCGGGAAATCCCGTTCCAGGCTCAGCCGGTCGGCATGTTCCTGGAAATCCTCGAGCGGGATCGGGCGCGGCGCGTCGCCGAGACGGACCAGCGCTAGGCCTGACGGCCGGACCGGGCAGATCCCGATCTCCAGGTCGCGCCGGTGATGGGCGATGAAGTGCAGGGCGCGCCAGCAGTCCCCGAGCCAGAAGTCGTAGCGCCGCACCTTTGTCGCGGTCCGGGGATCGACCGGCATCACGTCGTGCAGCAATACGATCGCTCCCGGACGGGCCAGCGCCTCGGCGTTCACGAAGTCGCGCAGCACCTGGTCACTTTCGTGCAGGCCGTCGACGAAGACGACATCCGGCGCGGGACGGTTCTCCCCCGCGAGCACCCGGTCGAAATAGGCGTCGCTGGTGTCCTTGTGAAACTCCAGGTTCGGAAAGCGGCTGGGGGGGAATTTCGGCGCCGGATCGATGGCGATCATCCGACGCGCCCGCTTGAAGCAGTCGAGGGATTCACCGTAGTTGCTGCCGATCTCCAGATACAGCTCCGGGTCGGCGAGTTCGGCGACGCCGCGCAGCGCGGCGTAGTGGCCGACGGCGCCGAACGCCGTCTGCGGCTGCTTGGCGAAGTACTCCCGCAGGGCCAGGCCGGCGACGGTCGCGTGAACCGCGAGGCGCCGGGACCAGTCACCGCCGGGACGGGCGGTGCGGACCGCGTCTCGGGTATGCGCCTGAAGGCTCGGTTCGACGATCGCCGCAGCGCGGTAGGCGTCGCCGGCCCGCCGGGCATCGCCGAGTGCCTCGTAGCGATGGCCGGCAGCCTCCAGGATGGCGGCGGGGAAGAGCGGCCCGCGCCGGAGCGCGCTTGCCAGCAGGCGGCCGAGCGTCGGCCCGTCGCAGCGGGCGGCGGCCTGCGCAAAGACGAAATGGAAGAACGGCGCGCGGACGAACGGCATCCGGCGCGGCAAAGTCTCGGTCGTGGTCACGTCAGGCGAGCGCCCTTTCCAGATCGGCGATGATGTCCTCCACCGTCTCCAGGCCGATCGACAGGCGGATCACGTCGTCGCCGGCGCCGGCCGCGGTGCGCTGCTCCTCGGTCAGCTGGCGGTGGGTGGTGCTGGCCGGGTGCAGGATCAGCGAACGGGTGTCGCCAATATTCGCGAGGTGGGACAGCAGGCGGCAGCGCTCCACCACGGCAACGCCGGCCTCGTATCCGCCCTTGACCCCGAAGGTGAAGACCGAGCCCGCGCCCTTGGGCAGGTAGCGCTCGGCCAGTTGCTTGTACTCGTTGCCCTCCAGGCCGGCATAGCTGACCCAGGCCACCTTGGCGTGGGAGCTCAGCCACTCCGCCACCGCCTGGGCGTTGCGGACATGGCGTTCCATGCGCAGCGCCAGGGTTTCGACGCCGGTGATCGTCAGGTAGGCGTTCATCGGCGCCATGGTCGGCCCGAGATCGCGCAGGCCGACCGCGTGGCCGTAGGTGGTGTAGGCGAGGTCGCCGAACGTCTCGTAGAAGGTCAGGCCGTGATAGGCCGGCTCCGGCTGGGAGAGCGACGGGAACTTGTCGTTACGCGACCAGTCGAAGGTACCGCTGTCGACCACCGCCCCGCCCATGGCGTTGCCGTGGCCGGACAGGAACTTGGTGGTGGAGTGAACGACGATGTCGGCGCCGTGCTCGATCGGACGGCAGAGATACGGCGTGGCCATGGTGTTGTCGATGATCAGCGGCACCCCGGCCTCGTCGGCGATGCGGGCCAGCGCGGCGATGTCGGTGACCACGCCGCCTGGGTTGGCCAGGGATTCCGCGAAGATCGCCTTGCACCGGTCCTGCATCGCGGCGGCGCGCACGGCCTCCAGATCCTCGACATCGACGAAGTCGCAATGCCAGTCGAACTTCTGGAAGGTGCGGCCGAACTGGGTGATCGACCCGCCGTACAGCCGGCGGCCGGCAACAAACCGGTCACCGGGTCCCATCAGCGCGAACAGCGCCAGCATCTGGGCCGAGTGACCCGATGCGGTGCAGGTGGTGCCGCGCCCGCCTTCCAGGGCGGCGATCCGCTCCTCCAGCACCGCCGTCGTCGGGTTGGACAGGCGCGAGTAGATGTTGCCGAAGGTCTGCAGGTTGAACAACGACGCGGCATGGTCGGCGTCGTCGAAGACATAGGCGGTGGTCTGATAGATCGGCGTGCCGCGCGCGCCGGTGGTCGGGTCCGGGGCGGCGCCCGAATGCACCGCCATAGTCTCGAACCCCTTGGGCAGGAAGCCGTCGCCGACGCCCTCCTGGCTCGAGACGCGCTCCGACCGGCCGGGCTGCCGGCGCTTGGCGGAGACGACCCGGCTGTTGAAGCCGTGCCAGCCGAGTTCGCCGAACAGGCGCGAAAACTCGATCTTGGGACAGCGGTTCATGACGACGGTCAGGCCGGCCGCCTCGGCCCGGGCCGCCGCCTCGTCATTGCGCACGCCGAGCTGCATCCAGACCACCTTGGCGCCGTGGGCGATGGCGGCGTCGGTGATTGGCCCGGCGGCCTCGGAGTTGCGGAAGACATCGACCATGTCGACGGTCTCGGGCAGAGCGTCCAGGTCGGGGTAGACCGTCTCGCCCAGGATCTCACCCCCCGCCGCCGCCACCTTTGGGTTCACCGGAAAGACCCGATAGCCCTTTTGCTGCAGGTACTTCATCGCGAAGTAGGAGGGCCGGTTCCAATTGTCCGACGCCCCGACCATGGCGATGGTCTTCACCTCGCGCAGGATGTCGCGGATGGCGTCGTCGTCGTAGACGACGTCGGGACGCTTGGGGTCGAGATCGGCCATGGCGCTACTCCCCTTTCCAGACGGGTGCGCGTTTCTCGATGAAGGCGTCGATGCCTTCGCGGGCGTCCCGGGCCAGCATGTTGCGGGTCATCACCGCGCTGGCATAGGCGTAGGCCTCGTCCATCGGCTGCTCCAGCTGGCGGTAGAACGCCTCCTTGCCGATGGTCAGCGTCAGCGGTGACTTCGAGGTGATCGCCGCTGCCAGCGCCGCGACCGCTCCGTCGAGCTCCTCGGCGGGCACCACCCGGTTCAGCAGCCCCGCGGCCTCGGCGGTGGCGGCGTCCAGCGGCTCGCCGGTCACCAGCATCTCCATCATCTTCTTGCGCCCGACATTGCGGCTGATCGCCACCATCGGGGTCGAGCAGAACAGGCCGATATTGACGCCCGGCGTGGCGAACCTGGCGCTGTCGGCGGCCACCGCGAGGTCGCAGGCGGCCACCAGCTGACAGCCCGCTGCCGTCGCCATGGCGTGCACCTTGGCGATGACGATCTGCGGCAGGCGGTTGATCGCCATCATCAGCTCGGAACATTGCTCGAACAGGGCCTTGAAGAACGGCTCACCATCGTTCTCGCGCACTTCCTTGAGGTCGTGGCCGGCGCAGAACGCGGGTCCGGCGGCGGTGATCACCACCACCTGGACCGAGCGGTCGTCGCGGATCGCGTCCAGTTCCGCCCGCAGCGCCGCCATCAAGTCGCGGGACAGCGCGTTGCGCTGACGCGGTCGGTTCAGGGTCAGCGTTGCCACGCCGTCGCGATCCTCGCGCAGCAGGATGGATTCCGCGGCCGCTTCCTGGGGCATCGCCATGGTTCGCTCCCTCGTTCCTGTTTGGCGTCACAATGCGCGCGCGCCGGCGAAATTCAAGGGGCGTTCGCTTCAGCGGACGTCCAGCAGCCAGAGCACGCCGGCGACCGTCAGCACCGAGAGCCCGGTCGAGACCAGGATCGCCGTCGCCGACTGGGCCACCGCCGCCTGGTAGCGCTGAGCCATCAGGTAGACGTTCACCCCGACCGGCAGCGCGGCCAGGATCACCGCCACGTCGCGCCACAGCGGCTCGACCGCGAACACGTGGGTCGCCAGCGCCCAGACCAGGAGCGGGTGCAGCGCCAGCTTCAGAACCGTGCCGACCGCCGCCTCGCCGACCGCGCCGGCGATCCGGTAGGCGGCGATCGAGGCGCCCATGGCGAACACCGCGCAGGGCAGGGCGGCGGCGCCCAGCGTGCCGGTCAGGGTGTCGAGGAACACCGGAAGCTCGATCCCGGCCAGGTTGACGACGACCCCCAGCAGCAGGGCGATGATGATCGGGTTGCGGACCAGGCCCTTGGCGACGTTGACCGGCAGGTGGCGCATCTCGTCGCGCGCGCCGACGCCGATCTCCGCCTGGATCGTCACCACCGACAGAAGCTGCCAGGAATGAAAGGCGATGATCAGGAACAGCGGCAGGGTCGCCACGTCGCCATAGGTTGTCAGGACCAGCGGCACGCCGAGCATGACCGTGTTGGAGAACGCCCCGGTCATGCCGGCGATCGCCGGCTCCGCCCCCTTGGCCCGAAAGACGGTCGCGCCCAGCAGCGATCCGGCGATCCAGGCGATGTAGCCGCCGCCGAAATAGGAGATCAGGAACCCCCACTGAATCGTCTCCGGCAGTTCGGTCGTCGCCATGGTGCGGAACAGCATCGCCGGGATCGCGTAGTCGAAGACGAAGCGCGACAGGCCCTTGGTCGCGTCGTGCGGGAACAGGCCGCTGCGCGCCGCGCCGTAGCCGAGCGCGACGATTCCGAACACCGGCACGATGATGTCGAGGAGGATCTCCATGGCACCCGGCTTAAGGGGCGCGGGGGGATCCGGCTAGATGTTATTCTCGCGTTGACGGCGTTTCGCGCCGCGCGGTACCGCTTGGTTAACGCTTTCCGGAGACCGTCCATGCCGCATCTTGAGATCGCCGACGGCGAGAGCCTGTACTACAAGCATCAGCCGCCGGCCGGAGACGCCGGCAAGACCTTCGTGTTCGTCAACGCGCTCACCGGCAGCTACGCGATGTGGGAGGCGGAGATCGGGCCGGCGCTGCGGGCGGCCGGCCACGGCACGTTGGTCTACAACTTCCGCGGCCAAGCCGAGAGTCAGACGGCCGAGACCACCCGACCGACCCCGGTGCAGATCGTCGACGACCTCGATCGGCTCTGCGACGCGATCCGCCCCAAGAACCCGGTGCTTGTCGGGCTCTCGATCGGCGGCCTGTTCGCCGCCCAGGCCTATGCCAGGGGCACCGCCGCCGACGGGATCGTGCTGATCAACACGCTGCGCAAGCCGACCGAGCGCCTGGAGTGGATCAACACCGCCATGGCCCACGGCGTGGCGGCCGGCGGTTTCCGTCTGATCATGGAACTGACGCTGCCGATGCTCGTAAACCCGGATCAGCTCGCCAAGATGCGCGGCGACGTGCAGACCGGGGCGGCGTTCGAGCCGATCGACCCGGCGGATGGCGGCTATCGGCTGATGGTCGAGTCGGTGGCGACCGACTGGGACTTCCCGTGGGAGCGGCTGACGGTTCCGGCCCTGGTGATGGTCGGACTGCATGACCGGGTATTCTACATCGCCGACGAC
>JGI12316J15310_10000193_pt8 | contig 13744 bp, 14 predicted proteins | sample MarCyaLeptolynsp_FD_15310 | JGI IMG/M metagenome (IMG submission 15310)
GATCGACAGGATCTCGTCCTTGGTGAACGTGCTTTCCAGCCAGAACGCCAGCAGCAGCTCTCGGATCTTGCGCGACACGCTGCGGTCATGGGTCAGGAAGACGTTCTTCGCGAGCTGCTGGGTCAGGGTGCTGCCGCCCTGGACCACTCGTCCGGCCCGAAGGTTCACCCACATCGCGCGGGCGAGGCCGAGCGGATCGATCCCGACATGGTCGCGGAACCGCCGATCCTCGATGGCGATGACGGCGGCCGGAAGATGCGGCGACATCGCCGCGACGGTAACCGGCTCGCCGTGCAGCGGTCCGTAGGAGGCGAACATCGCACCGCCATCCGCCGTCATCCGCACCGATCCCGGCCGGGTGTAGCGATCCAGGTCGGTGATGTCGGGGAGATGGTAGGCGTGCCAGGCGAGAATGCCGGCGAGCACGACCGCCCCCCAGAAACCGGCGAGAAAACCGAGCTTCAAGGCGGGCCGCAGCAGACGGCCCAGCAGCGATCGGCGGCCGGCCGCCGGCCGCGCGTTGGGTCGGCTCGGCGCGGATCGTCGACGCGCGCCACCCTTGCCCTTGGTCGTCGCCTTGGCGGCAGCGCTCTTGGCCGTGGCTGTTTTCCCGGCCGACTTGGCCGCGGGCTTCTTGGCCACGGGCTTCTTGGCCACGGGCTTCTTAGAAAGGGCCGTCTTCGTCTCGGCGGAGGAGGGGCGGGCCATGATCGCTTCCAGTTTACCTCACCGCTTAACATAGTCGATGAAGTTACTGAAATATAGAGAATTCTAAATTAGAACCGTTGCGTACAAGCTGGGGGAAAGCGCAGGATGGCGCGCGTTCCCTCGCCGACCGAACTCTCGATCGCCAGCCGGCCGCCATGCAGCTGCATCATGCGTGCGACCAGCGGCAGTCCGAGGCCGGCCCCGGCGAACCGGCGCGTGGTCGGATCGCCGGTGCGCCCGAACGGCTCCAGCGCCCGGGCGATGTCGCTGGCCGGCATGCCGATGCCGGTATCGGCGACGACGATCTCGAGCCAGCCGTCGGAACGCTCCTCGGCGTCGATCCGGATCTCGCCGCCGGCCTCGGTGTATTTCAGCGCGTTGGACAGCAGGTTCATCAGCATCTGGCGGTAGCGGCGCGGATCCACTTTGAGGGTCGGCGTGTCGGGGCCAAGCCGGCTTTCCAGGGACAGGCGCTGCTTGGTCGCCGCCTCCCGCATCACATCGACGATCGTCCGCGTGGTGGCGGCGGTGTCGATCCATTCCGGCGCGATCTCCATCCGACCGGCCTCGATCCGCGACAGGTCGAGGATGTCGTTCACCAGGGTGAGAAGCTGGGTGCCGCTTTCATGGATCGACGTCGCGTAGGCGGACAGGCTCTTGGCGTCGAGGCCGTCCTTGCCCGCCTGGGCCTGGCGTTCGATCAGCTCCGAGAAGCCGAGGACCGAGTTCAGCGGGGTGCGAAGCTCGTGGCTGACCAGGGCGAGGAACTCGGATTTGGCGCGGGCCGCGCGTTCCGCCTCCTCCAGCGCCGCCGCCACCTGCCGGCGGGACTGCTCGACCCGGGCCGTGGCCGCCGCCGCCTCGGCGGATCGCGCCTCGAGTTCGCGGGTGCGCTCCGTCACCCGGTTCTCCAAATCGGCGTTCAGGGCCGACAGGGCGTCGCGGGAGCGGCGCAGGTGGTCGATCATGTCGTTGAAGGCACCGCGCAGGACCTCAATCTCCGTCCCGCTCGCCGCCGCCGCGGTCCTGGCGTCGAACTCGACGGGCTCCAGCCGGTCGAACCCGGTGCGCCGGGCCGCCGCCGTCAGCTCGGTGATGGGGCGCACCAGGATCGAGCGGCTGACCCGGTCGAAGATGAACCACAGGATCACCGTCTTCAGCACCGCCGTGATCACCAGCAGGACCATGCGCCAGCGCACCCGCTCCAACACCACGAGCGGACTGGAATAGACGGTGACATGGCCGACCCGGTCGCGGCCGACCGCATGGGTCTGATAGACGAAGAAGGAGGCGGTAATCGCGTTGCTGGGCCAGGCGGCCTGCTGAGCGGAGGCCTGCCCCGTCGCCGTCGGCGGGTCGTCGGGCACGGTCCCGGCGCGGGCGAGCTCGCGGGACCGGTTGTGGTCCAGCACGCGCACGCCGACGATTTCCGGCAGCTCAACCATGCCGGCGGCGACCTTGGTGACCTCCTCCAGATCGAGCGACCAGAGCGGCGTGGCCAGCGTGCGCTCCAGGGTGCGCTGGTAGATCGACAGCTCGCGTTGCAGGTCTTGGCGGGCGGTCCAGTAGGTTTCGGCGACGAGGGCGCCGGTGATGATCACGGCGGCGGCGAGATAAAGCAGGAAGGCAGCCCGGAACAACCGTCCGGTCACCGCCGATCGCCCGGCGGCGCGTGATGTGTTGGTCGTGACCGTTTCCTGCTCGCGTGCCGCCATCGCCCCGATCAGGATCCGGCTGCGTAGATGGCGACAAGATCCAGGAACGCCGGATCGGCGTTGATCTCAGCGATGGCGTCGAACACCTGCTCCGCCAGGGCCGGGTCACGCGCCGCCAGGGCATGCGACAGCAGCAGGTAATACGGCTTGGAGATCAGCGGCGGGTCGAGCTTGATCACATCGGCATAGGCCGACGGGTTCGCGGCGATCGCGGCGGCCGCCATGTTCTCGAGCTCGGCATAGGCGGCGATCCGCCCGGCCACGAGCTTGTTCAGGTTGAGTTCCTGGACCTTGCCCGTCTCGACCCGCAGGCCGCGCTTCTCGAGGTCGCCGACGATCGAGTAGCCGGCCGTGGCGCCGACGGCGCGGTCGCCGAGGCCGGTGATGGTCTCGCCGTCCCAGCCGACATTCGATCCGCGCAAGACGTGAAGCGCGTAGGCCTGGACGAAGATCGCCCGTGAGGGGTCGACCATACCATCGGCGGTCTTGGGGTAGCGGCCGATCTTCTCGCGCTCGACCTTGTAGGAGGCGTGGAAGATCCCGTCGACCTCGCCCGTCTCGACCAGGAACAGGCCGCGTTTCCAGGGATAGCGGCGAAACTCCAGGTTCACGCGCAGGCGCTCGCCGACCCGCTTCAGCAACTCCAGCGTGAGGCCCGGGCGGTCCCAGTTGATCTCCGTTCCCTCGCCGAGATAGCGCGGCGGATTGGCGCGGGTCTCGTAGACGAAGGTCAGGGTCGGCCGCCCCTCGAACACCGCTGGGGGCTGCGCCGCCGCCGGCGCGGCGAGAAGCAGGCCGAGGAGGGCCGCCAGGGCGATGCGAATGCTGGTCATAGCGACTCCCCACTGTCGGGCATGGCCAGGGTAACAACGATTGACAGCCATGGTTTACCCGATCCGGACGCCGGCGGCACCGGCAATCTTCACGCCCGCCGCCGGCCGATTGCCTCGAAGCGGCTGCGGTAATATTGTCTGGGGATCGATACCGTCCGGTCCGCATAAAGGCTCGCGATCCCGATTCATGGCCGCCGAAGAGCACGCGCTGCGCGAGACGCTGGCCTCCGGGGCCAGCCGAATCTTCAACGTGGCGGAGATCACCCACAAGTTGGAGGCTGCTGCCGGCGGTGACGCCGATCAGTATCTCTTTCACCATCGCAGCCTGAACGACAGCATCTTCATCAAGCGGCCCAAGGATGCCGCCCAGCCGATCCGCGGCGGCGGTGGGCTGAGCAACACCGCCGAGATCCTGGAGAACGGCGAGTTGAAGACCATCACCTTCGACATGACCGCACGGGTCGAGAAGGGCGATATCGCGACATTCCTCTACGTGCCGTTCGACATCGAGGCGATCGCCGGCGGTGGCAACAGCCTCGACCTGAGCGTCGCGCGCGGCCGGGCGGAGGCGCTGTTCGAGCTGACCGGCTTCGCGATCAACGAGGAGGGCCGGTCGGTCGCCCGCGACCGGCGGCTGATCGAGCTGATCGAGGAACTTCCCTCGCTCGACCCGTTCCTGCTGCGCGACCGCCTGGAGACCGACGGGATCGACGCGCCCGACGCTTATTTCGAGATCTCCGAGAGCGAGTTCCAGGAGATCAAGAAATACATCCTCGGCAAGTTCAAGCCGATCACCACCCGGGTCGTCGATCCGAAGTCGCCGAAGGCGGCCGAGACCACCGAGCAGTTCATCATGAAGCTCTGGGAGGGCAAGGATCTCAACTACCTGGCACCGATCACACAGGTGTTCCGCATCGATCCGGAGCAGGCCGGCGAGATCTACTACTCCTGGAAGGGCGTGACCTATTACGAGTTCCAGTACAAGCGCGGTCAGCGCACGCTGCTGGGGTTCGCCGACTGGCTTCACACCAAGGGCGCCGTGCCGTCACACTACGTCAAAGGCGCGGTTCGCGAGGAACTGGAGGCCAAGGTTCGGGGCGTGACCGCCGCCTTCGCCCGGCACCTGAAGAACAGCTCCGAGATCCTGCGGATCTACAACCAGGGCTACGAGGATCTTTTCGTGCGCGGCGGCGATGCCAAGCCGTTCATCGAGTTCCTGAAGGATTCGAGCACCCTGTTCTGGGACATCTCGGCCTCGATCTCGGCGATGAACCATGGGGTGGCGGTCTGGCGCCAGCACACGCGGAAGGCCTCCGACGGCAAGCTGCCGGCGGAGGACCTCAAGAAGTTGCTGGATCTCCTGGACCGGGTCATCGTCTGAGGCGGCACCCGCGCCCGCTACTGGCGCCTTTGCTGGCCCCGCTACTGGCGCAGCACCATGAGCTTCTTGATCTCGGCGATCGCCTTCGCCGGGTTCAGCCCCTTCGGACAGGTCTTGGTGCAGTTCATGATCGTGTGGCAGCGGTACAGGCGGAACGGATCCTCCAACGCGTCCAGACGGTCGCCGGTGTGCTCGTCCCGGCTGTCGGCGATCCAGCGATAGGCCTGCAGCAGCACGGCCGGGCCGAGATAGCGGTCGCCGTTCCACCAGTAGCTTGGGCACGAGGTCGAACAGCAGAAGCACAGGACGCATTCCCACAGGCCGTCGAGCTTCTCGCGCTCCTCCGGCGACTGCCGGCGCTCCTCGGTAGGCGAGGGTGGGGTGTCGGCCTGCAGCCACGGCTCGACCGAGGCGAGCTGGGTGTAGGGCACCGAGAGGTCCGGCACCAGGTCCTTGATCACCGGCATGTGCGGCAGCGGGTAGATGTTCACATCGCCCTGCACTTCCTCGATCGGCTTCAGGCAGGCCAGCGTGTTGGTGCCGTCGATGTTCATCGAGCACGACCCGCAGATTCCCTCGCGGCAGGAGCGGCGGAAGGTCAGGGTGGTGTCGATCTCGTTCTTGATCTTGATCAGCGCGTCGAGAACCATCGGCGCGCAGTCGTCGAGGTCGATCTCGTAGGTGTCGAGCCGCGGGTTCGTGCCCTTGTCCGGGTCGTATCGGTAGATCTTGAACTTCTTGACCCGCTTGGCGCCCGCCGGCGCCTTGTACGTGTCGCCGATCTTGACCTTGGAATTCGCGGGCAGAGTGAACTCGGCCATCGGTATCTATCCTTGTTTGCTGGCTGACCGGGGTGGCGGGCGCGGCTCAGTAGACGCGCGCCACCGGCGGGATCACCTCGACCTCGTTCGACAGCGTGTTCATGTGGACGTCGCGGTACGAGACCGTGGTCTCGTTCTTGTCGTTCAGCCACATGACCGTGTGCTTCATCCAGTTGTCGTCGTCGCGATCCGGGAAGTCCTCGTGGGCGTGCGCCCCACGGCTCTCCTGGCGCAGCGACGCCGAGGTGAGCGTGACGATCGCCTGACCCATCAGGTTGTCGAGCTCCAGGGTCTCGACCAGATCGGTGTTCCAGATCAGAGACTTGTCGTTGACGCCGACATTCGGCATCGAGCCCGCGACCTCGCCGATCTTCTTCAGGCCGTCATCCATCAGTTCGGTGGTGCGGAACACGGCGGCATGGGTCTGCATGGCGCGCTGCATATCGAGCCGCACCTCGCCGGACCGCAGGTCGCCCTTGGCGTTGCGGATCCGGTCGAGCCGCGCGATCGCCTTCTCCGAGGCGTCGGCGGTGACCGGCTTGTGGCCCTCACCCGGCTTCACCGTCTCGGCGGCGCGGTGGGCGGCGGCGCGGCCGAACACCACGATGTCGAGCAGCGAGTTAGTGCCGAGGCGGTTGGCGCCGTGCACCGACACGCAGGCCGCCTCGCCGATCGCCATCAGCCCCGGAACCACCCGGTCCGGATCGGCGGCGGTCGGGGCGATGACCTCGCCCTGATAGTTCGTCGGGATGCCGCCCATGTTGTAGTGCACCGTCGGCAGCACCGGGATCGGCTCCTTGGTGACGTCGGAGCCGGCGAAGATCTTCGCGGTCTCCGAGATGCCCGGTAGGCGCTGGTGCAGGACGTTGGGATCCAGGTGCTCCAGGTGCAGCATGATGTGATCGCTGTTCGGGCCCACGCCGCGGCCTTCGTTGATCTCAATCGTCATCGCCCGGCTGACCACGTCGCGCGAGGCCAGGTCCTTGGCGGTCGGCGCGTAGCGCTCCATGAAGCGCTCGCCTTCGGAGTTGGTCAGATACCCGCCCTCGCCGCGCGCGCCCTCGGTGATCAGGCAGCCGGCGCCGTAGATGCCGGTCGGGTGGAACTGCACGAACTCCATGTCCTGCAGCGGCAGGCCGGCGCGCAGCACCATGGCGTTGCCGTCGCCGGTGCAGGTATGGGCCGAGGTGCAGGAGAAGTAGGCGCGGCCGTAACCGCCGGTCGCCAGCACCGTCTGGTGAGCGCGGAAGCGGTGGATGGTGCCGTCCTCGAGGCACAGCGCCATGACGCCGACGCACTCGCCCTCCTCGCTCATGATCAGGTCGAGCGCGAAATACTCAACGAAGAACTCGGCGTTGTTGCGCAGCGACTGCTGATACAGCGTGTGCAGGATGGCGTGGCCGGTACGGTCGGCGGCGGCGCAGGCGCGCTTGGCCATCGACTTGCCGTGATTCAGCGTGTGGCCACCGAACGGGCGCTGATAGATCTTGCCTTCCTCGGTGCGCGAGAACGGCACGCCGAAATGCTCGAGCTCGATGACCGCCGGGATGGCGTTGCGGCACATGTACTCGATCGCGTCCTGGTCGCCGAGCCAGTCGGAGCCCTTGACCGTGTCGTACATGTGGAAGCGCCAGTTATCGCCCTCGCCCATGTTGTCGAGCGCGGCGCCGATGCCGCCCTGGGCGGCGACGGTGTGGCTACGGGTCGGGAAGACCTTGGTGATGCAAGCGGTCTTCAGCCCCTCCAGCGACATGCCGAGGGTGGCGCGAAGGCCGGCACCGCCGGCGCCGACGACGACGACATCGTATTCGTGGTCGATGATGGGATAGCTGTCCATGACCTCAGCCTCCGAAGGCGATTTTCAATACGGCGAAGATCGCGGCCACCGATAGGATGATCGAGGCGAACTTCACCAGGACGAGGACCGCGAGCTTCAGACCCTCGTTGTGGATGTAGTCCTCGACGACGACCTGAACGCCGAGCTGGGCGTGGTAGAAGGTCGCACCGATCAGCAGCACCAGCGCGATCGCGACCGACGGCGAAGCGATCCAGGCGGTGGCCGCCGCATGGTCCATGCCGGCCATGCTGGCGACCGACACCACGAACCATAGCGTCAGTGGTACCAGCGCGAGGGCGGTCAGGCGCTGCATCCACCAGTGGTGCACGCCCTCTTTCGCCGACCCGAGGTGGCGCACCCGCCCGAGAGTGGAGCGCATTGAGTTCTCAGCCATCTCCGTCCCCCTTCAGCCGGCCGACGCGCTGATGATCCAGGCGACGATGGTCAGAACCACCGATCCGCCGACCGTCATCCAGCCGGAGCTGTACACCGTCTCGAGATCGAAGCCGTAGCCCGCGTCCCAGAACAGGTGCCGGATGCCGTTGCACAGGTGGTACATCAGCGCGTAGGTGAATCCGAACAGAACCAGCAGCCCAAACCACGATCCGAGGAAACCCTGAGCGGTGGCGAAGGCCTCGGGCCCGGTCGCGGCCGCGATCAGCCACCAGACCAGCAGCAGCGTGCCGGCGGCGAGCGCGATCCCCGTCGCCCGGTGCGAAATCGACAGAACGCTGGTGAGCTGGGGTTTGTAGACTTGAAGGTGCGGCGATAGCGGCCGGTTATGAGCGCTCATACTTCCCTCTGCTGGCAGGCGAGCCCGGTTTCCGAGTGGCCCGCGTCCCCGACATTTTCGACGTGTCTTATAGACCATCGTCGGGCCGCCACAAACCCGACGTACCGTCGCACCGCACAAAAGTGAACGGTCGGTGCCGGGCGGTTCGGATTTTCCACAGCGGGCGGGCGCGCCGATAGGGAGTTCGGGAACGGCTTGATTCTGATGGGCGGGTTCGGTCGCTTGTCTATCGTGTCTTGTGGATAAGTCAGTGGATAATAATGAGATAAGTTGTGAGCTAATATTGATCGGGTAATTATTGTATCGGATCGAGCAGATTTTCTATTTTTCTCTTGTGGCTCCAGGGGATCAATGTCACGCTTCTTTCATCGCGCGGGGCCTTGAGGCTTCCGCCCTAGGCCATCCGGGTCTCCCGGGGACGCCACCGGGGTGGAGTGCGGAAGGGCCCGGTCCGGGTCGGCGTCGTCTCTCCTGGGGTGTGCCGGCCGCCGTTGACGCTCTCGCGCGGTTCGTGTGGCCGCCCTTTCGAGGGCGCTGCCGCCGCGGGGATCTCCGCCCCGCGCAGTCCGGCCTCTCCGGGCCAAGGGGAGGGTCGGCGGCGAGCCGGGAGGTGAGCGACCGTCCCAACGGACCGGACCGGTGGCGGGTGGTCTCGTCGGACTTGTGCCGGCGGAGTCCGTGCCAAGACAATCGCTCATGGCACTGCCGACGATCCCCGCCCCCGCGCGACATTCACTTTCTCAAGTCAAATTCCGTTCCAGGGCCATCACATTGGCCGGGCTGCCCCTTTTCTGCCCAATCGCGCGTGATAGTCTCTTTCCGCCAATGGTTCCGATCCGAGGTCCGCATGCCACTTACACTGGGCCTGAGACTGGCCGTTCTCGCGCTGGTGCTGTTCGCCGCCGGTCCCGCCCTCGCCGCCTGCACCGATCCGCCGGGACCGGGCATCGACTGGCGTCGCTGCAATTTCGATCGCGTCGACCTGGAACGTATCGATGTCAGCGGCGGTCAGTTCGATGATTCCTCCTTCAACCGGGCGCAGCTCGCCGGCTCGGACTTCTCCGGAATTGAGGGGGGCCGGGCCCGCTTCATCGGGGCCGATCTGAAGGAGGCGCGGTTCACCGGCGCCCGCCTGAAGTTCTCCGATTTCAGTCAGGCCGACCTGACCGGCGCGTCTTTCGCCGGGGCCGACCTGATCGATGCCCGCATGGTCTCGGCGGTGCTGCGCGGGGCCGACCTGTCCGGGGCCCGGATCCGCGATGTCGACTTCTTCCGCGCCGACCTCTCCGGAGCGACGTGGATCGACGGCGAACGGGTCTGCGCCGAGGGCTCCATCACCTTCTGCCGATAGCCTTCGGATCGCCGGACGGGTACCCTCGCCGCCATGTTCAGCGACGCCATCGACCTGCGGGATTTCTACGGCAGCCCCCTCGGGCACCTGGCGCGGCGGATGATCCGCCGCCGGGTGCGCGACCTGTGGCCCGACCTGCGCGGCCAGTCGCTGCTTGGTCTCGGCTTCGCGACACCCTATCTGCGCCCGTTCCGCGGCGAGGCGGACCGGATCCTCGCGTTCATGCCGGCGCAGCAGGGCGTCCTGCATTGGCCGCCGGAGGGGCCGAACCTGACGGCGCTGGTGGATGAGGGCGAATTGCCCCTGGAGGACGCCTCGATCGACCGCGTTCTTCTGGTCCACGCCCTGGAGGGCACCGAGCAACGGTCGGCGATGATGAGCGAACTGTGGCGGGTGCTGGCCGCCAACGGCCGGATCCTGGCGGTCGCGCCGAACCGCCGCGGGCTCTGGGCGCGCTTCGACCACACCCCGTTCGGCCACGGTCAGCCCTACACGGTCGGGCAGCTGTCGCGGCTGTTGCGGGAGTCCCGTTTCACGCCGCTGCGCACGGTCAAGTCGGTCTATGCTCCGCCCTACGCCACCGGCGTGCTGATCCGTTCCGCTCCGGCGATAGAGCGTGTCGGCGACCGCTGGTTCAAGACCTTCGGCGGGGTCGTCATGATCGAGGCGCAGAAACAGGTCTACGCCATCCGCCGCGACCGCAAGCGGGTGCTGGCCCGGGCCCGGGAGCTGATCGCCGCGCCGCGCCCGGTGCCGGCCCGTCGCGAGTCCGGCCCGCCCGCGACCCATCTTTTGGAAACCAGACCGCAACACCCCCCTGGAGGAGAGCCCGCATGTACGTCGTCGCTGTGAACCTGGTGGTTGATCCCGCCGATGCCGACGCCTTTGCCGAGCGTCTGAAGCAGCACGCCAAGAACAGCCTGACCCAGTCCGGGTGTCTCGGCTTCTCGGTGAGCGCCGACCACGACGCTCCGGGGTCCTACCACCTTTGGGAGGTCTACAAGGACGCCGACGCCTTTGAGGAGCACAAGAACGCCGATTTCATGGCGGATTTCCGGGACTTCTCGGCGCCGCTGATCAAGCAGCGGGTGCTGGCCACGGGCGACCAGATCGCCTGAGTCAACGGTTCTCCTGGTCCACGAATCATCTGATAGTACCCGCATCGGGTGATAATGATGGGTTGGGAGCCTGTGATGATGGATTTTCGGTCGCCGCGAGACCGGCGTTCCTTTCTGGCGCTTTCGGCGAAGTTGGCCCTCGGCGGCGCTGCCCTGTCGACGCTTGGGGCCTGCGCCAGTCGTATTCCGACGGCCGAGGTTCCCCCGGCCGGTCCAGCGACGATGATCTACGGCAAGGGTCTGAGGATCACCAACTGGGACCAGCTTCAGGCGGACCTCGCCGACAAGTCCTTGACGGTCGAGACCAATATCCATCCGCCGATCCGGTCGATCAGCTTCAGGTTCCGGCGGTTCGATCCGGATTCCGAGCTGGTCGTTCCCATTCGCGGAGTGATGAGCGGGCGGCGCAGCGAGGTTCGGTTCGGTTTCGATCTCAAAGAGACCTTCACCAACACTTTCGACGATGAACAGGCCTTGTTGGACGGCATCATCTCGCTGGGCCTCTCGACCCTCGTCAAGGATCCTTTCCAGGAGATCAGCTACACGGCGGTCGGGGTCGAGTCCGGACCGTGGATCTGGGAGCGCACGACGACCAGTAAGATCCGGGGGCGCACCAACTACATCAACCACATCATGCGCACCAAGGAGAACCGCGTCGGCGAGACTCCGCTCCAGACCATGATCAACGAAGGCGAGGTCGTCTACGTGGGCGACATGGTGTTCGAGGGAACGTTGCAGCGCGGGCGCAGCGGCGACACGGTCATCTACACGGCGGGAGATTGGAAGTCGGAACTGACGTTCGACCCGGACCGGATGGCACGGGAGTACGGCAACGCCTCGACCTATGCGGGGCGGATCGTTCCCCGCGCCTTTTCCAAGCCGGGGTGATATCGGGCGGTCGCGGGAGGTGGATTGTTCTTGATTGGTTCTTTTTTCGGGTGCTATCGGTTCGTTTCCGAGCAGATCGACGAAGGAGAATGTCATGGCGACGATGGCCGATGCGTTCCGGCGACTGCATGAGCGGCCCGGCGCCTTCGTGATCCCCAATCCCTGGGATGTCGGTTCCGCCCGCATCCTGGCGGCTCAGGGCTTCGAGGCCCTGGCGACCACCAGCGCCGGCATGGCCTTCGCGCTCGGGATGCCCGAGGGGACCGTCGCGCCGGAGCAGGTGCTGGCCCATTGCCGCCAGATCGTCGGCGCGACGGCGCTGCCGGTCTCCGCCGATCTGGAGAAGGGCTTCGGCGACAGTCCGGAGAGCGCGGCCGAAACCATTCGTGCCGCCGCCGGAACCGGTCTCGCCGGCGGGTCGCTCGAGGACCATACCGGTCGCCCCGATGAGCCGATCTACGCCTTCGACCTGGCGGTCGAGCGGATCGCCGCCGCGGCGGAGGCGGCTCGCGCCGTCGAGGGCGGGTTCGTCCTGACGGCGCGCTGCGAGAACTACCTGTGGGGTCGGCGGGACCTGGACGAGACGATCCGTCGGCTGCAGGCCTTCGAGGCGGCGGGCGCCGACGTCCTATACGCGCCAGGGCTCCCGGATCTGGCGGCGATCCGGACGGTCTGCGAGGCGGTGACGAGGCCGGTGAACGTGGTGATGGGGCTGCCCGGCGCGACGTTCAGCGTGACGGAACTGGCCGGTGCGGGCGTGAAACGGATCAGCGTGGGCGCGTCTCTCGCGCGCCTGGCCTACGGCGTGTTCATTGAGGCGGCCCGGGGGATCAGGGACGAGGGGAGCTTCGACTATGCCCGTGACGCCATGGGTTTCGCCGAGATCCAGAGCCACTTTGACGCTTAGTGGGCGACGCTGAGCTTGTCCTGCACACCGAAGCGTTCCAGCAGGCCGGCGACCGTGCCGTCGCCCTTGGCGGTCTTCAGGAACGCGCCGATCGCCGCCCGCAACTCCGCATTCTCCGGTTTGGTGCCGACGGCCTGGCGCACCGCGGTGTATCGGCCGTCCAACACCCTTTGGCCGCCAAGCGTCGCCGCGTTGTCGCGCAGCGCCGGGCGCAGGCCCGCCAGGGCGTCCAGCCCCTCGTTCACGTAGAGATCCAACGCCCCCTGCAGGCCCTTGGCCCGGTGCAGCGCCGCCTGCGTGAGCGTGCGGGTGAGATAGAGGTCGTAGGCCGAGCGGTCCGAGACGGCGATGCGCACACCGGGCGCGTCCACCGCCTCGACGGTCGTCAGCGCGGACCCCTCCGGCACCATGTAGGTCGCCTCGATCTCCACATAGGCATCGACGAAGGCGATGGTGCGGGCCCGTTCCGGCTCCTCGGCGATCAGGCAGATATCCCAGGCATCCGCGGCCAGGGCGTCGGCGACGTCGCCCGGCGAGTCGAAGGGAACCAGCTCGACCGCGAGGCCGAGGTGATCGGCGAGCCGCGCCGCGAGGCTCGGCGCGACCCCTTCCGGATCGCCGTTCGCCGCCGTGCCGGTGACCAGCAGGATGTTCCCGAGGTTGATCCCGGCGCGCAGAACGCCGGATTGGGAGAGCTCGGCGTCGATCGCGGCGGTCATGGCGGGTCTCCAGGCGGATAACGGACTCCATCCTAGAGCATGATCGTCTAAGACGGAATCGCTTCGCGATAATGACTTGGACGTGAATCATGCTCTTATTCAATAAGATAGAGCAAATTCACATGCATCGCCGCGATCGCGCCAAAGCATGATTTGCGCTAGGGGGTTAGTCCCGGCATGTGATGAAGGGACTCGAGTCTGACCTTCCCAGGTCGTTCGGTCCAGAGCTTGCAGATGTACGCGTCGGGAGTGGGGTCTCGAGGGTCTTCAGGCGCTTGGCGACGTTGTCGGCGTCGAGGACGCCGCCGCGGCGCCCCGACAGCCTTTATACGCCACCCCGGAACACCGGGACCCGCTTCGTCAGGAAGGCGTCCAAACCCTCCTGGGCGTCCGGCTCCACCGCGGAGGCGGCGATACCGGCGCCTTCCTTCTCCATCTGGGTCTCGAACGAGGTGTCGAAGCTGTCGATCAGCAGGCGCCGCGCCCGTCCGAACGCCCGGGTCGGGCCGGCGGCGAGCATGCGGGCCGTCTCCTCGGCCCGGGCCAGCAACGCGTCGTCCGGCACAACCTCCGTGGCGAGTCCCCATTCGACGGCCTCCGCCGCGCTCAGGCGGCGGTTGGTCAGGGTCAGTTCCTGGGCCCGGCGCAACCCCACCACCCGAGGCAGCAGGAA